>MDTB01062050.1_pt1 | contig 36730 bp, 30 predicted proteins | sample 811161 | NCBI WGS metagenome assembly MDTB01 (sample SAMN05326650, study PRJNA326480) | marine metagenome | isolation source: seawater | place: Mediterranean Sea | collected 2009 | reverse complement strand
ATGTATCTCTATAGGCATTGATTGATGATTTACTCCACATAGTTCAGAACACATACCATAAAATATACCTGTTTTTTCAGCTTTAAACCAAGTCTCATTTAATCTACCTGGAACAGCATCTGTTTTAACGCCAAAAGCAGGAATTGCCCAACTGTGAAGTACGTCTGCAGCAGTGACTTGCATTCTTACAATCTTATTTACTGGAACAACTACTTTTGTATCAGTTGTTAACATTCTTTTATAAGGTTTATCTTCTTCAAGCTCATCTTCACTTTGAACCATAAAAGCTTCATAAGAGAAATTACCATTATCAGGATACTCATAGCCCCAATACCATTGATAACCAATTGCTTTAATCGTTAAGTCTGGTTCAGGAATAACATCTTGTTTATATAATAATTTAAAAGAAGGAATTGCTATAACCACCAAAATCAAAACAGGTACAGCAGTCCACAATATTTCTATAAGTGTATTGTGTACAGTTTTAGAAGGATTAGAATTCTTTTTAGCAGAATATTTGTAACATACCCAAATTATCAAACCTAAAACAAATAAAGTGATTATTGCCATAATAATGGTTACAAAAGCATGCATACTGTAAACATCTCTGGCAACTTCAGTAACAGGGTTTTGCAAATCAATACCATAATCTTCTGCGATACCCCTTGGTTCAATAGCGCAAAGTCTTTGTATAAAGGAAATTGGATATACCAACATGGATGTAAATATTAAGGTAACTAATTTTTTTGATTTATTAAAAATTTCTAACATAAAAACCCTTTATTCTTTATATTCTATAAATTAGCGTAATTATTTTAAATTTCACTATTTATTATTGCTAACATATACATTATAACATTTCTATAATAAATTAAATTTTAATTTAACAAATTAATTGTTTTAAATTTAAATATAAGTATTTTAAAATAAAAGGATTTTATTATGTCATTTGATGAAAAAAAATATTTGGAAGACCATAAGAAAACTTGGAAAACATTTATAAATTTATCTATTAAAGGCTCCATTGTAATAACAATCGTTCTAATTTTAATGGCTATCTTTCTTACAAACTCATAGAGATAATTAATAAATTTTAATATTGAAGGTCAAATAATAGATAATCTTTTAGCTACCCTTAATTCTAAACAAAAAGAAGCAGTTTCCCAATTGCATGGGCCATTAATTGTTTTAGCAGGTGCTGGAACTGGGAAGACAAGAGTTCTAACTACCAAATTATCAAAAATCATTAGGGAAAATTATGCTAGTCCTTACGAAATATTGACTGTTACTTTTACTAATAAGGCAGCTAATGAAATGAAAAACAGAGTAGAAAGTATATTAAAAATTAATACAGGTGGATGGTGGATAGGAACTTTTCACTCAATGGGAGCAAGAATATTAAGAAAAAACCCTGAAATAGTTGGATTAAAAAAACATTTTACAATTATTGATACTGATGATCAATTAAAACTTCTAAAGCAGGTATTATCTTTTCACGACATAGATGAAAAAAGATGGCCTGCAAAAAATTTAAGTTTTGTCATTCAAAGATGGAAAGATAAAGGATTAAACCCAGAAAATATTGATGAACATGGTAGCGAGTTTGCAAATAACAAAGGCGCGATCCTATATGAAACTTATCAAAAAAGATTAAAAACACTAAATGTTGCTGATTATGGAGATTTATTATTAGAAAATCTGAATATATTTACTAAGCAACCCGATATTAAAAATTATTATAAAAATAAATTTAAATTTATTTTAGTTGATGAATATCAGGATACAAATATGTGCCAATATTATTGGTTACAAAATATTGTAAATCAAAATCAAAATATTTGTGTTGTAGGAGATGATGATCAATCTATTTACTCATGGAGAGGAGCAGAAGTAAGAAATATATTTAAATTTGAAAAAGAATACAAAGATGTCAAAGTAATAAAATTAGAAAAAAATTATAGATCAAAAGCAAATATTTTAAATGCTGCTAACTTTTTAATCTCAAAAAATAAAAATAGGATGGGGAAAAATTTATGGACTGATGATGAACCTGGAAATAAAATTGAAATTATAAATATTAATAATAGCGAAGAAGAAGCTATTTACATAAGTGATAAAATTGAAGAAATTCAATCTTTAGGAATTTCTCTTGAAAACTTTGCAATTTTAGTTAGAGCCAGTTATCAAACTAGAGCTTTTGAAGATAGATTTATTAAAATTGGACTTCCTTATAAAATAATAGGAGGCACAAAATTTTATGAAAGGCTTGAGATTAAAGACGCTCTTGCTTTTTTAAGAGTCGTATCTAGTGATTATGATGATCTTGCATTTGAAAGAATAATAAATGTACCAAAAAAGGGTATCGGTGAAAAAACTATTAGAGACATAGAGATATTTGGACGAAAAAAAAATTTTTCTCTAATGCTAGCAACTCGAGAGTTAGTTAAAATTAACTATTTTACAAAAAAAGTAAATAATAATTTAATAAACTTTTTAAATTTTATTGATAAATGTAGAGAACAAAAATCTCTGAGTGCAGCAGAATTAACTGAAACTATTTTAGATGAGTCAGGTTATACAGAAATGTGGCAAAAAAATAAATCAGTGGAAGCAGAAACTAGATTAGATAACCTTAAGGAATTAGTTACTGCTATATCAGAATTTGACAATATAAGATCCTTTATTGAACATATACAATTAGTGATGGACAATGAAATAAATAATAAAAATAACTCAGTAAATATATTAACTTTTCATGCTGCAAAGGGTTTAGAGTTTGAAAATATCTTTTTACCTGGCTGGGAAGAGGAAGTTTTTCCAAATAAAAGAGCATTAGAAGAAAGATTAAATAATGGCTTGGAAGAGGAAAGACGTTTAGCCTACGTTGGAATTACAAGAGCAAAAGATAGAGTATGGATACTTCATGCAAATAGTAGAATTATTCATGGCCAGTGGTTTTATTCAATACCATCAAGATTTTTAAGTGAATTGCCACCGGATACTATATTGTTAAATAACTTGGTTAATCTAAATACCAATTATATCAATAATTTAGATAATACAGAAAATTTATTAGAGCATGATAATAGTTTTTTAAATAAAAAAAATGAAAAAAATATTATTGTGAAAGGAAACAAAGTTTTCCATCAGAAATTTGGCTATGGCTTTGTAATTAATATTGAAAATGATAATGCAGAAGTCAATTTTGAAAAAACTAGTACAAAAAAAGTTAAAATAGATTATTTATCAAAAGATGTCTAAAATAAATAAATATAGTCAAAAAATTGAAGCTCTTAGAGCACTTATGTTGAAAAAAAAAATAGACTCTTACTTAGTATCTCACGAAGATGAGCATCTACTAGAAAACTCTTCTGAAAACTTTCAGAGATTAAAATGGCTTACTGGATTTACTGGCTCTGCTGGATATCTTATAGTAACTTTGAACAATTTATATTTATTTGTAGACTCAAGATATTCAATACAATCAAAAATAGAAACAAAAGGTCTAAAAATAAAAATATTTAATGTAGCTAAATTGGACTATGAAAAATTTATCAAACTCAATAAGCTTAAAACTGCCAACATAGCTTTAGACTGTAAAACTATATCATATAAATTATTTCTATCTTACGAAAATGCTGCTCAGCATAGTAAATTAAAAATCATATCCCTCAAAAATAATTTAGTTGATTTTATTTGGAATAGGAGCATGAAAACTCAAAATACAAATAAAATTTTCATGTTAGAACAAAAGTATTGCGGTTTGTCATTTGAGGAAAAACTTAAAAAATTACTTATGTTTTTAAAAAATAAAAATGCAGATACAATATTTATTCAAAATAGTGAATCAGTTTCTTGGTTGTTCAACATAAGAGGTGCTGACTTACTCTACACTCCAATAACTTTTGCATATTCACTAATATCAAAAAAATACATCTATATTTTTCTGGAAAACTCAAAATTATCAAAAAAAATTGTTAACTTTTTTTCAAAGAAAATAAAAATATTAAGGTTTTCAGAAATAGAAGAGACATTAAAAAAAATAAATAATAAGGAAGATAAAATATTAATTGATACTAAAACTACTAGCAAATACTATCATGACATAATTAAAAAATCATATAAAGAAATCATTTATGATAATGACCCAATTTTAACCTTTAAAGCAATTAAAAATAATATTGAAATTAAAAATATAGTTAAAGCACATATTTTTGATGGTGTAGCATTGACTAAGTTTATTTATTGGTTAAAAAATTTTAATTCTGTATTAACAGAATTAGATATTGTAAATAAAATTGATGCTCTAAGATCTCAAAATAAAAATTTTTTATGTAAATCATTCCCAACAATTGCAGGAAGTGGAAAAAATGGAGCTATAGTCCATTACATACCAAATAAAATAACAAACAGAAAGCTTAATAAAAATGATATTTTACTATTAGATAGTGGAGGACAATATAAGCTAGGTACTACTGATGTAACTAGAACTCTAAGTATTGGTAAACCAGAAGAAAATCATACAGTAAGCTATACACAAGTATTAAAAAGTCATATAAAGTTAAGTAATGCTATTTTCCCAGAAGGAATATCTGGAGCCTATCTTGACTATTTAGCTAGGTCTAAATTATGGGAAATTGGAAAAGACTATGCTCATGGTACAGGTCATGGAGTTGGTTACTGTTTAAATGTACATGAAGGGCCTTTTAGTATATCAAAAAATAGTAATATAGCTCTTAAAGAAGGGATGGTTTTTTCCAATGAACCAGGTTATTATATTGAGAATAAATTTGGAATAAGAATTGAGAATTTAGTAACAATAAAGAAAAAAATTTTAAATAAAAAAGACTTTTTTAAGATTGAAACATTAACTTTAGCACCTTATGATATTGATCTAATAAAAAAAAATCTCCTAACTAAAAGTGAGTTATTATGGGTAAAAAATTATCATAAGAGAGTATTCAAAGAAATATCACCCTATTTGACTAAAAATGAAAATGATTGGCTAATTAAAGAAATAAAAAAATTATGAAAAAAAAATTAAAATTCGCAATTTTATATGGATCTACTAGAAAAAAAAGATTAGGTATTAGACTAGTTAAATATTTACATAATCAAATACTTAAAAATAGACATATCTCAAATATAATAGATCCATTACATTATAAACTTCCTCTTTTAGATAAGCGTTATGAAGAATTTAATAAAAAAAAAATTCCTGTCGCTATAAAAAACATACAAAAAATTTTAGATAAATCCGATGCTTTTATTTTAGTAAGTGCCGAGTATAATCATATGCCTCCTCCAGCATTAATCAATATGCTAAATTATTATTATAAAGAATTTGACAGGAAACCATCTTGCATTTGCACTTACTCTGTTGGAGACTTTGCTGGAGTTAGAGTTCAAAGTCCTTTGAGGTCATTAATGAGTCAATTAGGTAGTCCTCCTATAAAGTATGGTATGTTTCAGCCTAAATTGTCTAAAGATTTTGATGAAAAAGGTATCCCTCATAATTCAAAGGATGCTGAAGAAAGATTTAATATTTTTTTTGAAGAACTTTTATGGTATGCAAATTTGTTAAAAGGAGGAAAAAAAATTTAATCTTTCATAAGTTTATTTACAAAATCTAAACGTTCAATATTAATATTCATTGCTCTTGCTTTATTTAATTTACTACCTGGATCATTTCCTACAATTAAAAAATCAGTATTTTTTGATACACTATTAACAATTTTTCCACCTTGAGACCTTAATTTAATTTCTATTTCATTTCTTGAAAAATTTTTGAAAGATCCTGTAATCACTATTTTTTTATTATTATAAGTTCCTTGAAGGAACTTGCTATTATATTTTATATTTAGTAATTCTTTAAGATTATTTACCAATTTAAGGCATCTTGGATTTTTAAAATAACTATTTAAACTACTAATTATTATTTTTCCTAAACCTTCGCATTCTGGTATTTTTTTATTATCTGACTCAGAAAATGTAAAAATAAAATCTTCCAAATTTTTGAAGATATTACTTAATGTAATAGAGAGCTCTTTTCCTACATGCCTTATACCTAAAGAATAAATAAATTTATCAAATGGTACGGTTGAACTTTTTTCAATAGACTTAAATAGATTTTGAATGCTCTTATCTCCCCATCCACTATACTTATATAAGTTTATAATATTAAGATCTTGTTTTTTCTTTAATAAAAAAATATCATCGATATTTTCTATAAAACCTTTTTCTTTTAGAAATCTAATTTGTTTCTCACCTAGCCCCTCAATATTTAATGCTTGCCTAGAAACAAAATGAGAAATTCTAAGTATAATTTGTTCTTTGCAAAAGTCGAGGTTTAAACATCTTAAAGCAACCTCATTATCTGTATTAAATAACTTTTGGCCACAGCTAGGACATTTTGATGGAAAGTTAATTTTAATTTTATTTTTATTTTTTATACTTTTACACACTCCCACTATTTTCGGTATAACATCACCTGCTCTTTGTAACATAACTGTATCTCCGATATTTGAATTAAGTCTTTTTATTTCATCTTGATTATGCAGAGTAGCTCTACTTATTTTTACACCTCCTACTACAACTTCTTTTAATATAGCAACTGGAGTAATAGAACCCGTTCTACCAACTTGAAACTTAACATCGGTAATCTCAGTATTAACTTCTTCAGCAGGAAATTTGTGAGCTAGTGCCCACTTAGGAAACCTAGAGGTACAACCCATTATTTTTTGCTGTTTATATGAATTAACCTTATAAACTATACCATCTATGTCGTATTCTAATTCACTTCTAACACCATTAATATAATTATAAAAACTAATCATATCTTTCACGTTTGTACACAAAGCTACTGGCATATTTAAAGCAAAATTATGATTTAATAAAATATTCCTACTGTCCTGTAATGTTTTACCAAAATATTCATTTTTACTTATTAGGGTATAACCAAAAAAACTTAATTTTCTAAACTTTGTAATTTCAGGGTCTAATTGCCGAATTGATCCAGCTGCAGCATTTCTTGCAGTTGAAAATATTGGTTTATTATTTTTATTTCTTTCTTTATTTAATTCAATAAATGCCTTTTTAGGCATAAAAACTTCCCCTCTTATTTCTAAACTTTCTGGAAAATCGCTAGGTAATTTTTGTTTAACATAGTCTACAAATATTATGTTTTTAGTAATATCTTCTCCCTGTATTCCATCACCTCTAGTTAAAGCTCTAACTAATTTATGTTTTTCATATATTAAAGATGCCGATAAACCGTCAACTTTAGTTTCTGCTAATATTTCAAAATTATCAAATAACTTTTTACATTTTTCAAAAAAACTTTCTACTTGTTCTTCTTTATAACCATTATTAAGAGATAACATTGGAGAGTTATGTTTAAAGGTTTTGAACTCATTACTAATAGCAGTGCCTACTCTCTTTGAAGGAGAATCAGACTGAATCAAGTGAGGGTATTTCTTTTCTAATTCTTTTAAACTTTCTCTAAGTAGATCATACTCATAATCACTTATTTCCTGTACATTTTTGTTGTAATATAATTGATCGTAATAGTTTATTTTATTTATTAAAATCTTAATTTTATTTTCTACATCTTTATCTTGTTTAGTAAAATGAATCATGATTAATTATGTAATAGTTTTTTCGACAATAGTCTTGCCTCTTCAGTTATTTTATCACCTGAAATCATTGTAGCAACTTCTTCAATTCTACCTTCATAAGAAAGTTCTGTTACCCCAGTAACAGTAATATTATTTTTAAAAAACTTAAAGGTTTTAAAATGTTGCTTACCTTTTGCTGCGACTTGGGGAAGATGTGTAACAACTAGTATTTGTTGCGTATTTGATAAATTCAATAACCTAATAGCAATTGCTTCTGCAACAGACCCACTAATACCCGAGTCTACTTCATCAAAAACTAAAGTTTTCTTGCTCAAACTATTAGCTATGACTAAATTAATAGCCAACATTAGTCTTGATAGTTCACCGCCAGATGAAACTTTATGTATTTCTCCTTTCACTCCACCTTTATTCATTCTAACTAAAAATTTTATATTATCTATTCCATTTTGATTCTCTTTATTTGCGACGTTTTCAATTACCTCAACTTCAAATTTAGCATCTTCTAATTTAAGCGGAACAAGCTCTTTATTTATTAAATTTTCCAAATGAGAAGCAAACTTTTTTCTATGGTTACTAAGAATTTTTGCATTTTTATAGTAAGTTTGCTTAGCTTGAAAAAGTTTATTTTTAACTTTTTCATAACTCTCTGAGCTATTAATTAAAATTTCTAGTTCATCTTTTAACTTATTGCGTATAGTATTCAAATTTTCTGGTTCTACTTTAAACCTTCTAGCCAAATTATTAATATCAAATAATCTTTGTTCTATATGGTCTAATTCTCTTTGATCAAAGTTAAAGCTATCTCTAATTTTTGAAATATTTAATAAAATATCTTTGCCCTCAATTAAAATGGCATTAATTGACTTTTGTAATGCCTCAACCTCTTCTATTTTATTATCCTTAGAAAACACTTTTTCTAAACTTAAGCTATTTTTTGAGACATTAGACAAAAAGCTTACTTCTTCTCCTTCAAGTAAATTATTAATATTATTTAAAGCAGTAAAAATTTTTTCATGTTGTGTCATTATATTTCTTTTTTTAATCAACTCTTGATATTCTTCTTTACCAAGATTTAAGTTTTCTAATAAATTTAAATCATTTTTAATTTCTTCTAATTGATTTACTTTGTTGCTTTCTATGCTATCTAACTCATGTAGTATTTTATTAAGTTTTTTATAGTTATTATAGCTGTTAACTACCTCTAAAAGCTTATCATCACTTTTACTATATCTATCTAAAATCTTAATGTGATTAGAAGAGTCTAATAGTCCAATTTTTTCATTTTGGCCATGTATTTCAACCAAAATTAAGCCTAATTCCTTTAGAAAGTTAGCAGTTACTAAATTATCATTTACAAAAGCTTTACTAATTCCATCTTTAGTTAATACTCTCCTTAAAATTAAGTTCTCCTCACTAGTCAAACCATGATTTATTATCTTTTTATAAGCTAGATGATCTTTATTAATTTGAAACTCAGCTGTTACAACACCTTCATTTACCCCTTTTCTAATTAAAGAAAAATCAGCTCTCATCCCTATAGCTAACCCTAAAGAAGATAATATTATTGATTTTCCTGCACCTGTTTCTCCAGAAAAAACTGAAAAACCTGAATTATAGCTTAGCCTAAGATTATCTATTAATACTATGTTTTTTATAGTTAATGACTTAAGCATGGTTAACAGAAATTTTAAAAAACCTTTTTCTTTTTTAATAAATTATAACTCAATTTATACCATGTACTATCAGGAAAGTTATAGCCCAATACTCTTGCATTTACTAAAGCCTCTTCTTCAACGCCTAAAATTAAATATATTTCCACTAGCCTGTGTAATGCTTCAGGTGTATAAATTGTAGTCTGATAATTATTAACCACATACTTAAACCTTTTTAAGGCCGAGATATATTTTTTCAAACCTAAATAAGTCATAGCTATATCAATTTCCTTAGCCGCTAATTTATTTTCTAAATAAATAATCTTAAAATAAGCATCTTTAGCATAATTAGATTTAGGATATCTATCTAAAATTAACTTAAATATTTCTAATGCATTTTTGACAGCTGTTTGATCTCGAGATATTTCTATTATTTGATCAAAATAGTTTATACCTAGCAAGTACTGTGCATATGAAGCAAAGTTAGAGGCAGGATATAAATTTAAAAACCTATTTAAGTTAGCTTCAGTTTTTGCAAAGTTTCTATTTTTATAACTTGAATATGCAGACATTATTATTGCTTTTTTTGCCCATTCAGAATAAGGGTGTTGCCTTTCAACTTCTTCAAACTCTAATGAAGCTTCTGCATAATCATTATTCAAAAGTTTTTTTAGTGCCGTAGCATATATTTGATATAAACTTCTTTCTGAATATTCAATTTCATCTTTTTTATTAGTCGCACAAGAAAACAAAGAACTAAGCATCAAAAAAAACAGGCTTAATTTTAAAAAATATCTGATATGTATAAAATTTGATAACATGTATTATCAATATATATTATAATTGGAAATTAAATATAGATAAATGCAAAAAAAAAACATTATTTCAACTTTTTTATCTTTAGCTAATTATATTGCTGATACTATAGCTATAGAACTTTTAAAATATTACAAATTAAAAAATACTAAACTACTTAAAAAGAAAGTTGAACATCAGATTGTTACTGACTTAGATTATAAAATTGAAGAAATAGCAAGAAAATTAATAAAATCTGTCTATCCAGATCATAATATAATTGGGGAAGAGTTAAAAAGTATTAATAAAAAATCAAATTTTACTTGGATTATTGACCCTATCGATGGCACTAAAGCCTTTGTTAGTGGTATTCCTGTTTTCACTTTTCTATTATCTCTCAAGTATAAAAATAATTATGTATTAGGTTTGGTTGATCAACCAATTTTAAAAGAAAGGTATTGGAACCTTGATAATAAAGCCTATCTCAATGGTACACAAATAAAAGTTAGCAAATATAAAAGTTTACCAAACTCTATAATAGCTATTACAGATCCTTTAATGTTCAATAATTATGATTTATTAAACAAAAAAATATTTAATAAATTAAATTTTATTAGATGGGGAACTGACGCCCTTGGTTATATGAGATGTGCCGAAGGTATTATTGATGGCGTAATTGAGAGAAATATAAAAGTATGGGATATAGCCGCAATTATTCCAATTTTAGAAGCTTCAGGTGGTGTAATTACTACGTGGGATAATAAAACTCCTGGTACAAATGATACAATATTAGCATGTAATAATATAAAATTACATAAAATATTGGTTAATACTTTGCAAAAGTATATATAAATACTATCTTAATATTATGCATTTAGAAGAAATGAAATATGATCTAATTATTGTCGGTGCTGGTCCTGCTGGATTATCAACAGCTATAAAATTAAAACAATTGGATAAAGAAAATAATACTAATCACTCTGTATGTATAATTGAAAAAGGATCTGAAGTTGGCGCACATATATTATCAGGAGCAATTTTAGACCCTGTAGCACTCAATGAATTACTGCCTAATTGGAAAAATTTAGATTTACCTGTATCTACCGAAGTTAGAAATGAAAAATTTTCATTTTTAACTTCTAAAAATTGTTTTGATATTCCAAAAATATTGTTACCTGACGATACAAAAAATAAGGGGAACTTTATAATTAGTTTAGGTAATTTATGTAAATGGTTAGCAAACTATGCAGAAAAACTTGGTGTTGATATTTTTCCCGGTTTTACTGCTAAAGAAATTTTATATGACAATTATGAAAAAGTAAAAGGAGTTATTACAGGTGAAAAAGGAATAGATAAAGATGGAAAAAAACTTGATACATATGAACCTGCTATAGCGCTAATCGGAAAACAAACAATTTTTGCCGAAGGATGCAGAGGTCACCTAGGAAAAAAACTAATCAGTAAATTTAATTTATATAGAAATGATCAATTTCAAACATTTGCATTAGGTTTAAAAGAATTATGGGAAATAAATAATGATGTCATGAGTAAAGGTGATATATTTCATACGATTGGTTGGCCTTTATACAACAATGCCTACGGAGGCTCTTTTTTATATAAATTATCTGAAAATCTTCTATCTATTGGTTTTGTTGTAGGGCTAGATTATAAAAACACTTATTTAAATCCATATGAGGAATTTCAAAAATTTAAAACTCATAAAAAAATAAAGGCTATTCTTAATAAAGGAAAAAGAATTTCCTATGGTGCTAGGGCTTTAAATGAAGGTGGTTTTCAATCATTACCTAAATTTTCCTTTCCTGGAGGCCTTATAATTGGTTGTGATGCAGGAACCCTTAATGTTCTTAAGATAAAAGGTACTCATAATGCCATGAAATCAGGTATTATAGCAGCTGATACTTTTTATAAGGATTCTATTGAAAACAAAAATTCCTTGGAACTTTATGAATTCAATACAAAATTTAAAAGAAGTTTTATTTATAAGGAACTCTATAAATCAAGAAATGTGAGACCTGGATTTAATAAAGGCCTATTTCTAGGCACATTAAATACTTTTATTGATCAAAAAATATTAAGAGGAAAAGCTCCTTGGACTCTCTCTCATCACAAAAAGACAATAATTCATTAAAAGATATAAAAAATTCCTCAAAAATTTTATATACCTCTAAAAAAGACAATATTTTTAGCTTTGATAGGTTAACTAATGTATCTTATTCTGGTACTAATCATAAAGAAAATCAGCCTAATCATTTAAAACTTTTAAAAGATACTATTCCTATTGAACATAATTATAATAAATATTTCTCTCCGGAAACTAGGTATTGCCCTGCTGGTGTTTATGAAATTATAGATATTGAAAATAAAGGTCCTACATTACAAATTAATTTTCAAAACTGCCTTCATTGTAAAACATGTGATATTAAGGACCCTCTTCAAAACATTAATTGGACTCCTCCTGAAGGCGGAGATGGACCAAGATATTCTAATATGTAACTATTTTTAAATATTGTTAGTTATTAAACCTGATCTAACTTTAGAAGTTAAACTTTGTTGGCTTTCATCAATTAATTTGTAATTATCATAACTTGAAAATAATTTGTTTAATATAAATCTATTAATTTTATGTCCTGGACAAATTGCTTCAATAGATCCTAATAAATTATAATTACCTAAAGCTAAATCACCGATGAGATCTAAAACTTTGTGTTTTACAAATTCATTTGTGTCCCTAAGACCTTTTTCGTTTAAAATTTTATTATTCTTTATTACTATCGCATTATTAAGACTGCCACCCTTAGCTAGACCATTATCCTTCATTTTTTTTATGTCTTTAAAAAAGCAAAATGTTCTAGCATCGCAAACATCTTTATATACTTCAGTTAATGGCTTTTTAAACTCTATACTTTGTTGCCCAATAGGATCAGGAAACTCAATTGAACACTTTAATTGAAATTCATTTGAAGGACTAAGAGTTATACTACTTCCATTAGTGTTTTTTACAGTAATTTCCTTTTTAATAACTATATATTTCTTAAAACTATTCTCTAAGCTATATATACCTGCTCTTTTTATAATATAATCAAACTCTAAAGCTGAACCATCTAATGCCGGAATCTCAGAAGAATTACATTCTATAAAAATATTATCTATATCATTTCCTTTAATAGCAGCTAATAAGTGTTCTACTGTAAATATTTTTGCATCACTATTATAACTTTTTAATGTAGTACATAGGTTACTATCAGAAATATACTTAAAATCAGCAGGAATAATATTATCTTCTGGTATATCTATCCTCTTGAATACGATTCCAGAATTTTGATATCCAGGCAATAATCTAACTTGGCAATTTTTACCAGAATGTAAACCTTTACCTTCAAATACTACTTCTTTCGCTATTGTTTTTTGCATAACTTTACTCACGATAAAATTTTAATCCAGAATAAAATTTAATCTATTAATTTTTTGTTACAATTATTACAACTATGTTATCAATCTCTATTCCTCTTTAAAAAAGATGGTATATTATTGTAGTTACTATCTTGTATAGAATTACTGTTTTTATCTAAAGAGTTTAAAGTATTATCTTCACCTTTATCAAGACCCATAAAAGAAGGTTCTACTCTTTCTTTAGCAGTAAAATCAGTAGCTGTTGTATTTTGTAATTGTTCTTTTTTTATAGATTTATTATCTAAGGATTTAATAGCTACTTCGCTTACCATTGACATTGCTTTTGATCCTACATTCATAGCTTTTTCCTTAACATTTGAAGATAATCTAGAAATAAGGCTGCTGTTTTCATTATTATTATTATTATTTTTACCATTAGCATTCAGTAAATCAGCTTCTTTAAAAGGATTAGTAGCTAATGTTTTATCTTGATTAGGTATAGCTTCCTTTTGCGGAATAAAGAAATCCTTGTTACTTTCTTCCTGGTTTGATGAAAACACTTGATTATTATTTTTCAATAAAGCATCATTAATTTCTTTAGATAAAAAATCTTCTAAATCTCCTTGTTTACTTTTAGTTTGATTAATATTATCACTTTTTAATTCCTTACTTTCAGAGTTTGAAACCAATCTAGGCTTAACAAATATATTTTCGTTATTTTTAATTTCATCCTCTTGAAAAGCAGCTTGTGAAGAAATTCCTGATGCTAATAAAGACACTCTAATTTTACCATCCTCAATATTTTCTATAGTATTGCCTACTATAAGATTTACATCTTCCTTACATTGTTTTTTAATATGTGCGGCTATTTCATCTATTTCATAGAGTTTGACATCCTCTCCTCCAGAAATATTAATTATTACTCCTTTTGCATTTGAAATTGAAGTATCGTCTAATAAAGGATTAGAAATAGCTAATTCAGCAGCTTTTATAGCTCTATCTTCGCCATCTGCTTCGCCAGTCCCCATCATTGCTTTACCCATTTCAAGCATAACAGTTTGTATATCAGCAAAGTCTAAATTTATTCTACCTTGCTTTACTATAAGGTCTGTCACTCCTTTTACACCGTTATATAATACTTCGTCGGCCATTTTAAATGCCTCAGTAAATGTAGTATCTTTATTTGCTATTCTAAATAAATTTTGATTAGGAATAATTATCAAAGTATCTACTGAGTCAGTTAAATCCTTAATACCTTGTTCCGCTATTTTAGTTCTTCTAATACCTTCATATTCAAAAGGTTTTGTAACAACTCCAACAGTAAGTATACCTTTCTCTCTAGCAGCTTCTGCAATAACAGGGGCAGCTCCAGTACCAGTACCGCCTCCCATTCCAGCAGTTACAAATAACATGTGTGTGCCTTCTAATTGATCTAAAACGTTTGATAAAGACTCATCAGCAGCTTGTCTTCCTATCTCAGGTTTAGCACCAGCTCCAAGACCTTTTGTTAGTTTTGCCCCCAACTGGACTTTTCTGTCAGTTGAAGAATTGGCTAATGATTGAGCATCTGTATTAGCTACTAAAAACTCAACCCCTTCCAAATGGGCTTCAATCATATTATTTACTGCATTACAGCCTGCCCCTCCTACACCAATAACTGTTATCCTTGGCTTTAACTGTTCATTAGTAGGTTCTATTAAATTTATAGTCATATATTACTCCTTTAAAAGTTAAAAAAAATTATCTCCTACCCACTGCTTTAAAAAAGAAAAGCTTTTTCTCTTTTCCAAATTTCTTTCATTTTCCTTAAAAATATTAGTATTTTTAATGTTAATATTTATTTCATTTTGAACTAAACCAGAAACTACAGCATGCGATGTATCTAAAAATTCATTATTATTAAATTTGATATTTTTAGGTGTTCCTATTCTAGAATTATAATTGTAAATATTATTTGCCATGATTGTTAATCCATCAATTTGTGAAGCTCCTCCTGTAAAAACTAAAACATTACCAATAAGATGTTTTTTACCTGAATTTTTAATTGAGTTATAAACCCATTTTAAAATCTCTTCATAAAAAGGCTGTACTAATTCATATAAATTTCTTCTGGAAATTTGTATGTAATTATTTTCATTTTCAAAATTAATAGACGGCACTTCAAATGCTAAATCTTCCTCTTGACTTGCATCTATTACAGAAGAATATAAAACTTTTAATTTTTCTGCCTCTTCAAATGTGATACTTAACTTTCTAGCAACCGATTCTGTTATATTGCTACCACCAAAATCTAAAACATCTGAAAAAATAAAATTATTTTTTTTAAACATTCCTATTGAGGTTGTTCTAGCACCAATATCAACTAATATTGCTCCTAGATCTAATTCGTTTTCATTTAATACAGAATAACCTGCTGCATAATTTGAAAATACTATTCTATGAATATCTACATTACAGGTAGTTATTGACTGGGCATAATTTTTATATTGGTTAATTCCCATGTAGGTTACTAGAAAATCAATTTCTAATTTATCGCCATACATATTTATAGGATTAATAATACCCCTCGAAGAATCAATGATATAATCTGTAGGTGATATATTAATAACTTTCTTATCCACTAAATAATTATCCTCTAATGCTGAGTTCATTGAGGCCTTAATATCATAAGCTGATATTCTATCATCTTTTATTTTAATATTTGATCTGATGACTTTTGTGAAACATTTATGCGAGGATATTGATACAGATAACTCTGTTATACTTTCACCAGATTGTTTTTCACAATCTCTTATTGACTTGGTAATACACTCAGCAGCTAAATTATAATCAGTTATGATTCCAGAATTAATCCCTTTAGATGCAATGGTACTTAAACCTATTACCTTTGTAATATCATTATTGTCAGTGATAGTTTGTAAGCAATTTATTTTACTAGACCCTATATCCATAACGGCCAATAATTTTTTTCTATGATTCATATATCATTTTCTTTCAAATCACTAATATTTTTCAACTGAATAATCATTCTATCAGAGGCTCTTAAATCTATTTTTTTCAGTTTTTTGTTCAAAAAACCATACTTTTTTTCTAATTGAACAATCTTATAGAAAGCTTTATCTGGATTATTTTCTGGCAGTTCAATAGTAATATTTGCAGAATGTTTTAATGACCACCTTCTGCTTGATACTAAAGTTGCTTCCTTAATTTCTTCTGAAAGAGCTGGGTTTATGGAAAAAATATTCAATAAATTTAAAATTTTATTTTCAACTCCATAACCACTTAGAATAAGCAAATTTTTATAATTACTAGATACAATTTCTAAATCTTGTATTTTCTTCCCTTCTACGTTTAATAAAGTAATTTTTTCAGCCTCTTTTAATATAAAAATTGGTTTTTCCTCTTTTATAGTTATTAATAACTTTGAAGGTAACCTATATCTCAATTTAACTGACTTTATCCAATTACTCTTTTCTAATTCTAATTTACTTTTTTTAAGATCTATACAAAATAAATTGTCGCAGTTTTTAAAAACTACTTTATCTATTATATCTTCTTTTAATACGCTATTATTTCCAGATACTTGAATATTATCTAATTTAAACCCTAAATATTTTATATATTTATTTACTATATTAAATTGAAAAAATATTGAAGGGTAAAGGAAGATTGAAATTGTAAAAGTCAAAAATAATAATAAAAAAAAATTTTTTAAGTTTTTCTGTGATATTTTAAATATATTTTTCATCTATTTAACCCCGCATCTTTTACAATCCAATCAATCAAGTCAGGGAACTCTATTCCTGCGTTTTTAGCTATTTTAGGGAAAAGTGAGTTTTCCGTAAGTCCAGGCTGGGTATTAATTTCTAGCAAGTAAACTTTGTGTTTTTCTGACTTCAAATTAACTCTAAAATCTACACGCGCAATTCCTCTGCAATTAAGTAAGCTATATGATTTTTCAGAATAAAAAATAATTTGTTTTTTTATATCTTCATCTAAATCATTAGGTATCCTATACTTTGTTTTATTATTTTTATATTTATATTCATAATCATAAATCTCTTTTTCAGTATGTACTTCTATCATTCCTGTAGTTTTACCATCCATTATCCCAACTGTTAAATCAACTCCTGGAATATAGTCTTCTATTAAATAATCTAAATAATTATCTTTTAAAATTTCACTTATATCGGTATCTTCTTTTATTAATTTTATACCTACACTAGAACCTTCATTTATAGGTTTTAAAATGTAAGGCCTTTTTAGGTTTTCTTTTATTGTCAATCTATTATTATCTAAAATATCACCCAGTGGAACTGTAATATTGTTATTTATAAATATACTTTTAGCTAAAAATTTATTCATACCTATAGCAGAAGCGCTTACTCCAGAATGAGTATATGGAATTTCAAAATATTCAAATAACCCTTGAATTTTTCCATCTTCTCCCCAAGAGCCATGTAATGCATTGAAAATCAAATCTATATCTTCTTTGTTATCATTTAAAAAGCTAATTAAATTATCTTGTGGTTCTATAGCTTTTGTAGAGTAGCCTTTATATTTTAATGCTTTTTCAACATTTATTGCTGTTTTTCTTGATACATCTGCTTCTGCAAATTTACCTCCTTTAACTATTAGAATATTCTTAATCATTTAACAAATACCCTTTCTTCCAATAATTTTAATTTCCCATACTAATTTTACACCAAATTTTTCATACACTTTTTTTATTATCTCTTCACCTAATCTTTCAATATCATTACTAGTTGCATTACCTTTATTAATTATAAAATTTGAATGCATTTTAGACAAATGTGCTTTACCTAATTTATAATTTTTACACCCACTATCTTGAATAAGCTTCCATGCTTTAAAATTTTTGGGGTTTTTAAATGTTGAACCACTAGTTTTTTCTTGTATTGGCTGGGTTAATTGTCTTTCTTTAATCAGATTTTTAATTTTATTCAAACTATCTGTTGTATTTTTACTTCTTAAATACTTAAAAGTTCCTTCCAGAAAAATATATTCATCAGGAAAATTTGTATACCTATAATTCATCTGGTAGTCTTTTGATAAAATGTTTTTTATTTCACCGTTTTTTCTATTTAAAATTTTTATTTTTATTAGATACTGTGAGGTTTCAAAACCATATGCTCCAGCATTCATTTTTATTGCTCCCCCAATTGAACCAGGTATACCAGAAAAAAACTCATAGCCTGCTGTATAATTCTTTGCTAAAAATCTTGCCATTTTTATGCAATTGGTTGCCGCTCCAACTTTAAATTCTTTATTGTTAATAAACTTTATATAATCAAAACTTTTACTTAGTTTTATAACAGCACCATTAAAACCTAAATCTCTGAATAAAGTATTCGATCCTGCTCCTAAAATAAAAAAAGGTATATTTTTATTTAAATTTTCTAGAAAAAATTTTAAATCATTTGTATCTTTAGGAGCAAAAAATATATCTGCCTTACCTCCTGTTTTTAACCATGTATAAGATGCTAGTTCATAATTAAAAATAATCTTACCTTTTAAAGGTATATTTTTTATTCTATTATATTTACTATTTATATCTAACATCATATCTATACAAGAGTTTCTTTAACAAATAATTTAGCTTTAGATGAAATATCTCCTGCTCCAAGAAACACTACTATGTCTCCATCTTCTAATTTTTTTTCTATTAATTGCTTTAATTCTTTATCTTCAAAAGTTCTCACATCTTTATGACCTGCTGCTATAAGTGCATTTATCAAACTATGATTTGTTAAATCATAGTGATTTATTTCTCCTGCAGAATAAATTTCAGTAATAAATACAATATCAGCGTCATTAAATGCAGATGTAAAGTCTTCAAATAATAATTTTAATCTTGTAAACCTGTGTGGTTGTACTATGGCTACTACCTTATCTTTTGTGATTTCTCTGGCAGCTGATAATGTTGCTTTAATTTCTATTGGATGATGCCCATAATCGTCAAAAATCTTAATACCTCTGTAATTTTTTATAAGAGAAAACCTTCTATTTACTCCTTCAAAACCTTTTAATGCTAATTTAATTTGCTCTAGATCAATTCCTAATTCTACGGACATTGAACAAACGGCTAAAATATTTTGTACATTATGAATTCCAGGAATGTTAGAAACCATATTTTCAATCTTTTTCGCAGAAGCATCTTTCTTAGGGCTTATTTCCAAAGTAAAAATAGTCTTTGATTCCTTAAATACAATATTTGTTGCTCTAAAATCTGCTTGAGGACTTAACCCATAAGTAATTATTTTTTTATCATCAATTTCTGAAATAATACTTTGTATAGTAGGATTATCTATACAGATAATTGCAGCTCCATAAAAAGGAATATTATTTATAAATTTTTTGAATGCATTTTTTAATGCCTTAAAGCTTTTGTAATAATCAATATGTTCTGCATCAATATTTGTAACAATGACATATGTAGCAGGAAGTTTTAAAAAGCTTCCATCTGATTCATCAGCCTCAACTACCATCCAATCACTTCGTCCTAACTTAGCATTACTATTATAGGAATTTATTATTCCTCCATTAATTACTGTAGGGTCATAATTTGCTTTTTCTAAAATAGTTGCCATTAATGATGTAGTAGTGGTTTTGCCGTGTGTACCTGCTACTGCAATTGTTTTTTTGAACCTCATTAATTCAGCAAGCATTTCTGCTCTTTTTACAACTGGAACCCTTCTTTTTCTTGCCTCTACGAGCTCTACATTGTCATTTTCTATTGCAGAAGATATTACTACAATAGCAGTACTATTTATATTTTTTTGAGAATGCCCAATATTTATTTTAACACCTAGTTTTCTTAGCCTAGTAATATTAAGATTTTCAGAAATATCACTTCCTGTTACTTCAAATCCAAGATTGACTAATACCTCTGCGATTCCACTCATGCCAATACCACCAATTCCAATAAAAAAAATTTTACCTATTTTAGTGTCAAACATTTTTAGCCTCTAAACCTAGAATTATTTCTTTAAATCTTTCTGATGCTAAGGGTTTGCCTAAACTTTTATTATTAAACGAAAACTGCTTTAATAATTCCGGTTTCGTAATTATTTGAATAAGTGATTTTAAAAAAATGCCATTATTTATATCTTCTTCATTAAATATCCATGCTGCATTATTTTTTTTTAAGACTAGAGCATTTTCATATTGGTGGTTTCCAACTGACTTTTTTATAGGAAAATATATAGCTGGAATACCAGCTGTGATATTTTCATGAATTGTAGAGGAGCCTGCTCTTGAAATTACTAAGCTAGCTTGGCCTATGTAATTATTTATATCTTTAAAAAAACTATTCACATATGCCTTTATATTATATTTTTTATATATTTTTTTTACAATAGCTAGATGTTCGTCTCTAGCCTGATGAAAGATAATTATTTTTTTTCTTAAATAAATTGGCAATTTTACAATTACTCTAGATAAGTTAGTTGACAAAATATTTGAACCTTGACTGCCTCCTAAAATCAATAAATTGAATAGTCCCTTACTAGTTTGTGGCTCATATTTATTATTGTAAAGTTTTACAATTTCATTTCTTATTGGCATACCTATTTGAATAGTATCCGGAAAAAAATGTTTTAAATTATAAGCAGATGTTCTTACTTTTATATATTTCCAAAATATTTTATTGGCTCTACCAATAACTGCATTTCCTTCATGAAGAATTACATTTTTTTTCATAATTAAAGCAGCTAAAACAAAAGGAACCTGCACATATGATCCAAAACCTATTATAATTTTTATTTTATTTTTTTTTATAAATAAAGTTGCTCTAAAGGTTTCATAAATTAAAAGTACTAAAGAAACAAATTTTTTATAGAAACTCTTCCCTTCATAACCTAATGCGTTTATTAAAAAAGGATTGATACTTAAAATTTTTTCAAACTTCAAACCTCTATGATCTGTTGCAAAAAATAATTTATTATCTTGATTTTTGAATAAATGATAAACTGATAGTGCAGGAAAAATGTGTCCTCCTGTACCACCAGCTACAAAGAGTATATTACTATTTAATTTAATTCTCATAAATTAAACCTTTTTCTTTAAATTTTTTCTTGGTTAAAGACAAAACCATACCCATAACTATACCCATAGAAATTATTGATGAACCTCCATAAGAAAGAAATGGAAAAGTTACTCCAGTTGTAGGTATTAACTTCATAGATACAGCCATATTTATAAAAGCTTGTATTATAAATAATGTTAATAAACCAACACAACTAGTAATTTTGAATTTATTGTAACTATTATTGATATTTATAATTCCTCTAAAAAATATTACCAATAAAATACATACTAAAAAGATACAGACTAAAGCTCCATATTCTTCTGCTATTACGGGGAAAATAAAATCAGTATGAGAATCAGGAATATTATTTTTTATTGTACCTTCACCTGGTCCCTTACCTAAGAGTCCTCCTGATTGATAGGCTTCAAGAGATTTTTCAACTTGAAAATGAGTTGTATTTGGACTTAGAAAGCTATCAACTCTGTATTTAACATGAGCAAGATTTAAGTATGCAAGAATAGCAATTAATAAGGTAATAAAACTAATAAATAAAAAAAACTTTAAATTTATGCCAGCAGTAAAATATTGAGACATAAAAACTAAAAATAGTATTACAAACATACTAAAATTAGGCTGAGCTAAAATTAATAAGCTTATGAAAAGTAAAAGTAAAAATGCTATATTTTTACCATTAAGACTATACCCCAATAAGATAATATTATTTCTTAAATTTAATAAAATTGAAAATATAATTATTGTAAATGGCTTCAAAAACTCTGATGGTTGAAATGAATATCCTAATAAATTTAACCATCTAGTTGATCCATTATTTTTTCCACTTATTAGAAGTAAAATAGTTATTAAAATAATACTCGCAGTAAATCCGATATAGGATATATTTATTAATCCTTTTGTAGAGAATAAAGAAAAAATAATCATAAAAAATAATGAAAAAAATGTAAAAAAATAATGTTTTTTTATAAAATAAAATTCATTTAAATTTTTTAACTTTGCAACATTAGGGCTTGCAGTAGTAACAAATAATAAACCTAGAATCATTAAAAAAATTATTAATGTAATGCTTATTAAATCAACAGACCTAAACCATTTTTGAAAAAAATTAGTAAATAAAGCTTTCGTATTCATTACGCAACCTTCTTTTTAATTTGATTAAATAATTTTTTAAAATAATTTCCTCTTATTTCATAATTTTTAAAATTATCAAAGGATGCGGATGCTGGTGAAAATAATATTGGATAATACTTGCCTGACTCTAAGCTTTTTTTATAAGATTTCTCTAAAGCTTCTTTAAGATTTTCGCAAATGTTATTTACTATTTTTTTATTTAAAAAATTTTTAATTTTTAATGCATTATCTCCAACTAAATAAATACCTATAATAATATTAGAATAATTATTTAAATCTTTAAAACTTTCTCCTTTGTCAGAACCTCCAGCAATTAAAATTACTTTTTTAAAAGAATTAATTGCAGAACAGGTCGCAGCTACATTAGTCGCTTTTGAATCATTATAAAATTCAATTTTTTTAATTGAACCTAAAAATTCTAATCTATGAGGAAGTCCTTTAAACTTATTGAGATTATTTAAAATTTTATTTGCTTTTAAACCTAATGCTAATAATGCAGTAAAAACAATAGTACTATTTAATTGATTATGCTTTAATTTATGGAAATTACTTTGTCTTAAAGAATACTTCTTTTTCGTAAAAAAGTTATCATAAATTATATTATTTTTATAATAAATATCTGCATTACTTTGACTTTTATTAGAAATTTTTATGATCTGTGGTTTGATATTTTTTTTCTTTTTAAAAAAATTATTTATATTATCGTCATCATTATTTATAATTAAATAATCTTCTTTTTTTTGATTTTTAGATATACTAGTTTTAGTCTTAAGGTATTTATTAAAAGTTTTATGGTAGTTAAGATGGTCAGTTTTAATATTACTTATTATTCCTATATTTGGTTTAAATTTATGAATATAATCTAATTGAAAAGAAGAAAGTTCTATAACAAAATAATTATTTTCTTTTTCTAAGTTATCTAATACTGTATTTCCAAAATTTCCTAATGGTACTGTTTTCAAGGCATTTGATATCATAATAGCAATAGTAGACTTACCATTTGTCCCAGTAATTCCTACTATAGGTAACTTAGTTTTATTAATTACCTTATTTTCCCAAAATAACTCTATATCACTAGCTATAAATATTTTTTTCTCAATTGCATTTTTAACTAATTCGTGACTTTTACTTATCCCTGGAGAAACAAATATTGCAAAGAAATCTAATAACTTTTTTTTGTTAGGATTATATAACTTTATTTTTTTAGAATAATTATCATTTATATTTATATTATCATCATATAAAAATACATTAGCGTTTTGCTTTTTAAAAAACTTAATAATAGATTTTCCAGTAGCTCCATAACCCAAAACTAGAATATCCTTTTTATTATATTTTTCAAATTTCATATTATCTAATTTTAAATGTTATTAAACTTATCATTGCTAGTAATATAGAGATGATCCAAAATCTAATTACTATAGTAGATTCGGACCAACCTTTTTGCTCAAAATGATGATGTAAAGGAGCCATTCTAAAAACCCTTTTTCCCGTAATTTTAAAAGAAAGCACTTGAACAATTACAGATATTGCTTCTAAAACAAACAAACCACCTGCCACTAATAAAATTAACTCATTTTTTGAAGTAACACTAATTGCCCCAATTGCTGCTCCAGACGATAATGAACCGGTATCTCCCATAAATATTTTTGCAGGTGGAGCATTAAACCATAAGAAGCCTAACCCCGCTCCTATAAAAGCTGCACAAAAAACTGCTATTTCTCCAACTCCACTTATATAAGTAATATTTAAATAATCAGAATAAATTGCATTCCCTACTAAATAAGAAATTATTGAAAAAGTAGCTAAAACTATCATGATAGGAACTATTGCTAAACCATCTAATCCATCAGTTAAATTTACTGAATTTGAAGAACCGACTATCACAAGTATGCCAAAAATAAACCAGAAATAACCTAAATCTAAGTATAGATTTTTAAAAATAGGGAATAAAAGTAAAGTATTGCTTTGCTCGGAAAAAACTAATAATAAATAACAAAATGTAAACGCCACAATACTTTGTATTATTATTTTAATTTTTCCAGATAACCCCTTAAAAGAGTATTTTTTTAGTTTTAAATAATCATCTATAAATCCTATTAAACCAAAACTTAATGTAATAAATAATATAAGCCAGGTATAAATATTATATATATCTGTCCATAAGATGACTGATACTGTTAAAGCTAATAATAATAAAGCACCCCCCATAGTAGGAGTACCTTTTTTAGCCTCTATTTGCCACTTTGGACCATCGTCTCTAATTGGTTGTCCTAATTTTTGTTTAATTTTAAAATATCTAATTAAGTGTGGTCCTATAATAAAACTTATTAGAATAGAGGTTATAAAAGCACCACTTGCCCTAAAAGTTAAATATTTAAAAATATTTAAAAAGCTAAGTTGGTCTATAAAAAATAATGAAATATAGTAAATCATATTTCTTCACATTCTTTTTTTATATTATGAATAACTTTTTTTAAATTAATAGAATTAGAGCCTTTAAATAAAATAGCATCTCCATCCTCTAAATCTTTTAAAATTTTTTTAGAAATATTATTTAAATTATCATCGTGATATCTATTTTCTATGTTTTTAGTTACCTTATACAGTTCATGCATATTTTTTCCTACTGTAAATAAAATATTAAAACCAAAATTTTTTATTTTCACTCCAAAATCTTTATGAATTTGAGTGCTATTTTCTCCAAGCTCCATCATATCTCCTAAAACTAATATTTTTCTTCCTGCGTTTTTTAATTTTGAAAAATTTATTAATGAAGCTATCAATGATGCTGGGTTAGAATTATATGAGTCATCAATTATTAGAAAACTTTGGTTTTTGTATTTTAAATAAATATTATTTCCTCTTCCTGAAGGAACCTTAAAAAAAAATAGACCTTTTAATATTTTTTTAATATTAATTTTAAGATATGAAGATAGTGCTAATATAGATAAACTATTATAAATCCAGTGTTCACCAACAGCAGGCATAAACCAAGATAATTTTATGCCAAAACATTGAGCTTGAACGAAATATTTATTTTCATTTAAAGAATGACTTACCAATCTAACATTAGAGCTTTTACTTTTTCCGTAAGTAATAATATTTTTAATACCTAATTTTTTCGCTTTTTTTATGATATATTTACTAAAGTTAGTATCAATATTAATTATCAGACAGCCATTAACATCAAGATTTTCTAATATTTCACTTTTTGCATCAGCTATATTTTTTAAAGATTTAAGACCTCCTAAATGAGCTTCTTCTATAGCAGTTAGAATGGCTACTTCTGGCATAACTAATCTTGAAAGATCTCTTATCTCTCCTTTTTTATTCATACCTAACTCAAGTATACAATATTTAGTGTTTTCTGGCAGTCTTGCCAATGATAAAGGTACTCCTAAATAATTGTTATAACTACTTTCATTAGAGTATGTATTAGCAATTTTTGATAAAGCTAATTGGATCATGTCTTTAGTGCCAGTCTTTCCTACACTTCCAGTTACAGCAATAAATTTTGCATGAGATCTTTTTCTTACATCTTTTGCCATTTTATCTAACGCATCTAAAACATTATCAACTTTAGCAAAAGCTATTTTATTATTATTTTTTAAGTTTTCACTAATCAAACATGCAATTGCCCCTTTTTTTGCGGCAGAATTAATATAATCATGACCGTTATGATTAGCTCCATTTAAAGCACAGAATAAATCACCTTTTTTTATTTTTCTACTATCTATTTCTACTCCGGATGCTTGCCATTCTTTAGTAGATTGAGCATCAACTAATTCTTTTAATAGTGAAGAATTCCATAAAATACTCATACTGTAAATCTCTTATTAAAAATTTGTTTTGCTACAAATTCATCATCGAAAATAAATACATTACCTTTTATCTCTTGACCTTTTTCATGTCCTTTACCTGCTATTAGAAGAATATCATCTTTTTTCATTTTACTAATTGCTTTATCAATTGCTTTTTTTCTACCAGCAATATTTTCTGATTTTTTACAATAAGAAGAAATTTCTTCTCTAATGTGATTAGCATTTTCATATCTAGGGTTATCATCTGTAATGAAAACTTTATCAGCAAATCTTTCTGCTATTTTACCCATCATTTTTCTTTTACCCTTATCTCTATCTCCTCCACAACCAAATACTAATAACAACCTTGCTGAGGGTTTAAGTAACAACCTCAATGCTTTTAAGCTTTTTTTTAAAGCTTCAGGAGTATGAGCATAATCAATATAAATAGATACTATATTATTCTTAAAAAATATTTTTTTTAATCTACCTTCAGACTGTTTAATGTTTCCTATTTTTTTCAATATATTGTTTATTAGTAAACCATTTTTATTAGCTAGGATTATAGCTGCAAGCAAATTTTCAATCTCATAGTCGGCAATTAATTTACATCTAAATCTATAATTTTTATTCTTATTTTTAACTGTTACCTCAGTAAATTTTTGTAATCGATTAATTTCTAATATCCTCCAATCGCACTCTTCCTTGAAACCATAAGTAAAATTAGCAATATTATTTTCATCACAAATAATTTTTATTTTTTCCCCGTATGGGTTATCAAAATTAATGACAGCAATACCTTTTTTATCTAATAAATTTTTAAACAATCTGGTTTTGCTTATGAAATACTTTTTCATATTTTTATGATAATCAAGGTGATCTCTACTTAAATTTGTGAATACTGCAAATTTGATTTTTACTTTGTCTAATCTTCTCTGATCTAATGCATGACTAGATGCTTCCATTACTAAAAAATTTATTTTTTTATTATTTAAATTATTTAATTCTCTGTGTAAGTTAATTGGATCTAAAGTTGTAAGTCTTGTTTTTTTATTTACGTTTTTATACTTAATTCCTAAAGTACCAAAACAAGCAGCATTAATTTTATTTTTTTTCCAAATTTCATATAAAAAATTTGCAATAGAGGTTTTACCATTGGTACCTGTTATAGCTGAAATATTTTTAGGTTGATAAGGAAAAAATTCACTTGCTACTTTGGCTACTGCTAACCTTATATCTTCACTAACAAGTATATTTTTGATATTCTTATTTAAACTGTTTACATCTTTTTTTCTACATAAAACTGCTCTAGCTCCCAATTTAAAAGCATCTAAAACATATTTATTAATATTTTTTTTATCCCCTTTGATAACGGCAAAAAGCATTCCTTTCTTGATGCTCTTAGAATTAGAAGAGATACCTGAAAGCTTTAATTTTTTATTATCAGTTTTGCAAACTTTTATATTTTTATCTGTCAAATTAGTAAGATACAAGATTTAATTCACCTTTATTATTTACAAATAACCCTGGGTCTAAATTAAAATTTTTAGTGATGCCTAATATAGGAAAAACCCTTTTAAAAATATCTGCTGTAACTGGAGCTGCAGTAATACCTCCTGTAGCACCCTGTCTAAAATTTTTGATGTTATCTATAAATGGCTCATCAAATAATACTAAACTTATGTATTTTGGTTTTTCTATTGGGAATATAGCCAAAAATGATGACACTAATTTTGTTTTATCGTATTTACCGTTTACTGCTTTTTCACCCGTTGCTGTTTTACCTCCTATATTGAATCCATCTAATCTTGCTTTTTTAGCTGTTCCTACTATTGTATTTTCATACATTAATTTTTTCATAGTATTAATAGTTTTTTCTGATAGAAACTTTTTAGATTCTTTTAAATTATATTTTTCTTTCTTATGTATCTGAGGAGTATAAGTTTGATTATTATTAAATAACTTAGATGCTGCTTCTACCATTTGAATTGGAGAAATTGAAAGGCCATGTCCATAAGATAAAGTCGCTGTTTCAATTTTTCCCCACTTAAATGGAATAATTGGTTTAGTCTTTTCATTTAGATTAATATTAGATTTATTTAATAAGCCTAATTGCTGATAAAAATTTTTTAATTTATCTTTTCCTAATTCTAATGCAATTAGGCTGCTTCCTATATTAGATGAATTTAAAAAAATTTCTTTTGTAGACAAAATTTTATTTTTCGGTTTGTAATCTTTTATTTTGTAATTAGCAATTTTTATTGGTTTACTAGCATCAAATTTTGTTTCTATATTTATTTTAGAAAATTCTATAGCTGCAGCTATAGTAAACATTTTAAAAGTTGAACCCATTTCATACAAATTTAATGTTGCTGTATTCGTATAACTATTTTTCATAGGATTTATGCTTTGATTAGGGTTGAAATCAGGCAAACTAACTAGTGATAAAATTTCGCCATTATTTAAATTCGCTATTATAGCTGTAGCACTCTTTGCATTATATTTAACTCTAGCTTTTTCTAATTCATCTCTAACTATATATTGTAATCTAATATCAATACCTAAATTAATATTTTCTCCTAATTTTAATCTATTATTAAAAGTTCTTTCTGCACCTAGCTGTCCAATCATTTTCCCATTTACATGTCCTACATAATGCGATGTTATTTCTTTATGAGGATAAAATCTCTTTATAACAGGTACAAACTCAATTCCCGGAATACCTTTGTTATTTATTTTTTTTGCTTGGGGAGCAGTAATATTTTTTTTAATAAGTACCTCATATTTATTTTTATTACTAAGTTTTTTTATTAAAGTAGTATTATTTTGTAAATCAATTTCATTGCTAAGCAAGTTTATAATGTTATCAGGGTCTTTAATTTTTTTTGGGTAAGCTTTTAAATTATAAATATAAATATTAGATGCTAGAATTCTATTATTTCTATCTAATAAAAAACCTCTATTTTTCTCTTTTATAGTTTGCTTCAAGACTACTTTGCTTTTGTTAGAAATTTCTTTTGGAAAAGATATTTCAATTAATCTCATTATAATAACTAAACCTAATATTCCTATTACAAAGGAAATTATTAATAAAACCTTAGAATGGTTTTTCTCGTTTTTATTACTTCCTAACAAACCTAAAAAAAATAAATTATTCATTTACTCTCCCTTGATTTAAAAATAAATTTACAAAATCTTCAAATTCAATTAATTCAGTTGGTTTGTGATTTAAATATTTATTAGATAAAAAACTTATATTTTCAGGTGAGCTAATAAACTCCCATTCACTTTTAAAGAAAGCCAACTCTTTTTCTAATTTTTGATTAATTATTTCTGTATCTTTTATTTTTGAATCTATAACTTCAATTTTATAATTTAAAAAAGTTAATAAAATTAATAATGAGGAAAATAAGAATGTTAAAAATACAATTTTAGTCATAATCTAAACTATCACTCTCTCAATAGCTCTTAGTTTTGCTGATCTTGCTCTTTTATTTTTTTTTACTTCTTCTAAGTCTGGTAATATTGGCTTTTTATTTATTATTTTAAATTTTATTTTTTTAGTTTCTTTTTCTTGTGGTACATGTCTATTAAGATTACTTTTATTACCAGTGATTTTATTAAAAAATAATTTTACTATTCTATCCTCTAAAGAGTGAAAAGTTATTAAAACTAATCTTGCTCCAGGTAAAAGTATTTTTTCTGAGGCTTTTAAAAACCCTTCCAATGATTTCAACTCTTGATTAATTGCTATTCTTAATGCTTGAAAAGACTTTGTTGCAGGATGGATTCTTTTTTTATAGTCGTTTTTTTTTACTTTTTTAATAATCTTTACTAATTTAAAAGTAGTATCAAGAAGTTCTTTATTTCTTTCTTTAACTATCAACTTAGCTATCGCTCTACTTTTTGTCTCCTCACCATAGTCCCATAAAACCTTAGATAGTTCTTTTTCATTTAGACTGTAAATAAGTTCTTGTGCTGTTATTCCTACTCCACTCATTCTCATATCTAAGGGGCCATCTTTATTAAATGAAAAACCTCTATTAGGATCATCAAGCTGCATCGAGGAAACTCCTAAGTCAGCTACTATTCCACCATTTATATAGCTCTTTTTATTTTTTTTAATGATGCTTTCTAATTCTGTAAAATTTGAGTTAAAAAATGAAAACCTTTTTTTATATTTTTTCTCTAATTGTTTAGCATACTTTTTTACATGTAAATCTTTATCAATCGATAAGAGATTACATTTAGCTTGATCAAGAATAGCTTGTGAATAGCCTCCTCTACCAAAAGTAGCATCAATATAATCTAAATTATCACGAACGTTCAAAGCTTGTATAGCTTTTATCATCATTACAGGTATATGTTGTTTATTCATCATTCTGTAAGTTAATTTTGCTTTCTTTTTTTCATATATTCTCTTGCTTTCTTCTCGTAATCATTGAAAGCAGTAGGCTCCCATATCCTAAACTTTCTTCCCATTCCTACAAATAATGCCTCTGTATTTAATGAAGAATTTTTTCTTAAATGCTCTGGTAATAAAACTCTACCCTCTTGATCAAATGGTAACATCGAAGATCCAAAAATTAATGTTGCTTCAAATTCATTTGTCTCTAATAAAGGATCTTTAGAATCTAACCAATCTTGATATCTCTCTAAATATTTTTGAGAATAACCATCTATTGCAGAGTAACTGTCTGCATTTTGTATAACTATACCAGAAAATCCTTTGCCAAGTAACTTAGGTCTCCATAATGCAGGAACACTAACTCTGCCTTTTTTATCAATCTTGTTAAGAAATTTTCCTACAAATTCTGTCAAAATATATCCCCTAATATGGTAATCTATAGTGCTATCATGGGATTTTATGGGCGTCAATGACACAAATTAAAAAAAATAGCTTGTTCTATGTTTATTTGCTAAATGTTCTATTTATGTTCCATATATTTTGAAGATAGTCTGTAAGCCGGTTTCTGTATTATGCAGCAATCTATCTAGAATTAATATTACTATTAATTTCAAGCAACCTACCCAGACTCAAATTGGAGCCTTAGAGTCTCTATTTGGTTTTGCTCCCGGCGGGGTTTACCATGCCATTTATGTTACCACAAACGCGGTGCGCTCTTACCACACCTTTTCACCCTTACTAGCAAGCTAGCGGTATATTTTCTGCGGCACTTTCCCTAAAGTTACCTTTGCCGGGTGTTACCCGGCACCGTTGCTCCTGGAGACCGGACTTTCCTCTTCACAAAATATTTTATGAAGCAGCTGCTCGACTATCTTCATTTAATAGCATTAAACTATATCAGAATTTGTCAAGCATTTTTAGATACTTGTAATATTCTAGAATAGACTTTCCCATCAATAATACCATTAATTTTTTCTGGCAAAAACCTTCTCTGAAAAGCCTCTATCACTAATTTTAAATAAATATCAAAGTTATTATTTTTAGAACACTTATAACCTATGTCAGTTAATTTAATTTTTATTAACCCTATCTTAGAATCATAATCTCCTAATTTAAAAAAAATATTTTTCCTAGAATAATTTTTAATTTCTGGATAGTAGGCTAAATTTTTTTTAGCTAGTCTATCCCAATTAAACAATTCGCCAGGATCAAGTTTCCTATTGGGAGCAATGTCAGAATGTGCTAAAACATTTTGTTTTTTTATTTTATATTTTTGAATTATTTTCTCCAATAAAAGCTCCAAAACTTTAATTTGCTTATCTGGAAATAATCTATACCCGACCCCATGACCAATATTATCTAACTCTATTCCTATAGAACTATCATTTAACATTTTTTCTTTTTTCCAGAAAGAAACTCCTGCATGCCATGCAGTATATTTTTCATCAACTATTTTATATAGTATCCCTTTATTTGTAATTAGCCAGTGACAACTAACCTGAGATTTTTTATCTTTAAAAATATTTAAAGCCTCTGATACTGAACTTGTTCCAGTATAATGTATGATTATATATTTTATTTTTTTTATTCTTACAGAAAAGTTAGGAGATAATTTTTTATTATGACTAACTATTTTTTTTATCATTTTTAATTTCATTATAGGCTTTGTTTATTACAGTCAGCTTTTGATTAGCTAACTCTATAAATTCTTTTGGCAATCCCAAACCTTGCAACCTATCAGGGTGATATTCTTTAGCAAGTTTTTTATATCTAGTGCTTATTTGTTCTATACTACTGTTTTCAGTTACTCCTAAAATTTTATAACTTTTATATATACTACTAGATTCTCGGGAATTTTTTGAATTATGAATATTTAAAATACTATCAAATTCATCTTTAGAAAAATTAAAAATTTTAGAGATTTCTAATAGTATAATTTCTTCTTTAGAATGCAAATCACCATCTGCATAAGCAATTGAAAATAAAGAGTTTAATAATTCTAAAAGTAAACTTTTGTCATCTCTAAAAACATCAAAAACCTGTTTAGCAATTTGTTTATAATCTTGAACATTTTGTTTTGCAGAGTTAAAAATTTCGCTAATAGCTTTTTCATCTTCTTTAGGAAATTCAAAAATTTTTTTGAATGTTAAAATTTCACTTTCTGATATATTTCCATCAGCTTTTGCTATTTTGGCAGACAGTGCAATTACACTTGTTGCAAAAATTTGTTCTTTTTGCTCATTACTTAATTTTTGATTACTTTCAATGTTATCTAGCCTTCTAACTCTATCTACTCCATGACCTGCAGCAATACCTAAAATTGCTCCAATAGGTCCTCCTAAAGCCATTCCTGCAGCTCCCCCAATTAACTTTCCCCAGATACTCATATTAAATTTATATTGTACATTTAATTTTTAATATATATTGATGAGAAGATAAGGTAAATAGTATTATGGCAATAAAAACTAGTTGGAACTTTAATATTGACCAAGGAGGCACTTTTACGGATATTATAGGTGTTACTCCTGATCAAAAACTAATAATAAAAAAAGTCTTAAGCACAAAAAGTGATACATCATATAATCCTATTATTTATGGTATATCAGAAATTAAAAAAAACTATAAAGAATTTTCTAGTTTTCCTATAAATCAAATTAAAGTTGGCACAACTATGGCTACCAATGCTTTATTAGAAAGAAAAGGGTATAAAGTATTATTGATTGTTACAAAAGGTTTCAAAGATAACTTTTTAATAGGAACTCAGCAAAGAAATAAAATATTTGGAAGACACCATATTAGAAAAAAAAATATTTATTCTCACATACTAGAAATTGAAGAAAGAACTACCTCAAAAGGACAAATAAAAAATGTTTTAAATGAAAAAGTACTTTTTAATTCACTTAAAAATTATTTTGCTAAAGGCATAAAATCAATAGCAATAATTTTAATAAATGGATTTCTTAATCCTAAGCATGAAAAAATAGTAAAAAAAATAGCATTACAAATCGGTTATGAAAATATATCATGTAGCCATGAAGTAAGTCCCACTATAAATTTTACATCTAGAGGTTTTACCACATTAGTAGATGCGTATTTAAACCCTATTATTCAAAAATATATTAAAGATTTAGAGAAAAAACTATCTGTAAAAGAAATATACTACATGCAATCTAATGGCTTATTGGCAAAAAAAAAAGCTTTAATGGAAGAAATGCTATTCTTTCTGGTCCAGCAGGAGGCGTAATAGGTGGTGTTGATATAGCAAAAAAAAATAATATTAAAAGTATAGTTGGGTTTGATATGGGAGGTACTTCAGCTGATATTTGGCATTACAATGGTGAAATTGAAAAAAAAGCTGAGACAAAAATATCAGATATTTTTATTAAAACCCCCATTTTAAAAATTGATACAATAGCAGCAGGCGGTGGCTCCATAACAAAGTACGAAAATAAAAGATTTGTAGTGGGACCAGAAAGTGCAGGTTCCTATCCTGGGCCAGTATGTTATAGAAATAATGGCCCCATCACTTTAACGGATTGTAATCTTATTCTGGGCAGAATTGCTAAAGAAGACTTTCCAAAATTTTTTGGTAAAAATAAAAATTTAAGTATAAGTTTACCTGAGACAATTAAAAAGTTCAGAAAGTTATTTTTACAAGTGATTAAAGACTTTACTAATTATAAAGATTTTTATCAATTAGCGAACTCTTTTCTAAATGTTGCTATAGAAAATATGTCTAATGCAATTAAAAAAATTACAATTCAAAAAGGTTTTAATATTAGTAATCATGCACTATTAATCTTTGGCTCAGCCTCTGGACAATATTGCTGTAAAATAGCAGAAAATATTGGAGTTAAAAAAATTATCTTTAGTCCTTATTCAAGTGTTCTTTCAGCTTATGGAATTGGATTATCAAAATTTGGATCAATACACCAATACTCAGTAGAAGCTGCTCTTCAAAAAAATATAATTAACAAACATATAAAAAAAATTAAAAAAGTTTTAAATTTAAATAAAGGAATATATAAAGAAATTTACACATTGAGAGTAAAGTATTATGGGTGTAATACAATAATTCCTATTAAATTAGGAAACAAGAAAATAATAAAAATTAAAAAAGAATTTTTAAAGAAACATAAAAAGCTTTTTGGATTCAATTATGAAAATAGAAAGATGCATATAGACTCAATAGAGGTAGAGTATTTTTTAAAAATAAAAAAAACTGTTTATTTTAAAAATAGTAGAAACATTATAAAAAAAGAAATAATCTATGCCAAATCAGAAGTTTACTCTGATGGGAAATGGATAAAGATAAAAAAATTTAGTAGAAACTATTTTATAAAAAATAAAATTATAGTAGGCCCTGCAGTTTTTTGTGATTTTAATACTTCAATATTTATTGAAAAAAATTGGAATATGCTACAAATGCCTTCCGGTGATTATATTTTGAAAGAAAAAAAATGCAAAATACAAAAAAAAGTTATATTTATCTCAGAAAAAGCCTACTCCTGAAATGCTTGAAATTTTTAATAATTTATTTTTTTCAGTTGCAGAACAAATGGGTATTGTTCTAAAAAATACTTCACAATCAATTAATATTAAAGAAAGAATGGACTTTAGTTGTGCATTATTTAATAATAAAGGAGAATTAATTGCTAATGCTCCTCATATTCCTATTCATCTAGGTGCTATGAGTGATACTGTAAAATTCTCAATAAAGAAGCATTCAAATTTGTTTAATAAAGGAATTAGTATTTTACATAATAATCCTTTTTCTGGTGGCACTCACTTACCAGACTTAACAATAATTTCTCCTCTTTTATTTAAGAATAAAGTCGAATACTACTTAGCAAATCGGGCACATCATTCAGACATAGGAGGAATAACACCTGGGTCTATGCCGGCATTTTCAAAAAATATTAATGAAGAAGGCATAGTTTTCGATGGTTTTCCAATTTTAGTAAATGGTAAAGTTAAAGAAAAACAATTATTAAAGGAATTAAATAAAAGCAAAAACCCTTCAAGAGATCCTGAACAAAACTTATATGATATTAAAGCTCAATTAGCTTCTAATCATAGAGGAATAATAGAATTAAAAAAAATAATAACTTTTTATGGTAAGTTAACTGTAAAAAAATATGTTGATTTTATCAAAAAAAATTGCAGTGAAATAATTTCAAAAAAAATAGAAAAAATTTCTTTTTCTGAATTCAAATCAAAAATGGATAATGGAGCTACTATTAAAGTAAAAATCAATTATGATAAAAAAATTAAAAAACTAATAATTGACTTTGATGGTACTTCAAAACAATTAAGAAATAATTTTAATGCTCCCTTAGCAGTAACAAAATCAGTTATTATTTATTTTTTAAGAACACTAATAACTAATGATATACCTTTAAATGAAGGTTTTCTTGATGACATTAAAATATTAATACCTGAGAAATCTATGTTAAACCCAAATTATCCGTCACCTGTAGTTGCAGGAAATGTTGAAACATCGCAGAGTTTAATAGATATATTAAATGTAGCTTTAAATTTACAATCTGCTTGTTATGGAACTATGAATAATATAACTTTTGGAGATAAAAGCTTTGGCTATTATGAAACTATTTGTGGTGGTGAAGGTGCCTCTTTAGGTAATAATGGCACTGACGCTGTGCATTGTCATATGACTAATACTAGTATTACTGATCCCGAAATTTTAGAATGGTACTATCCCGCAAGATTACTTGAATTTTCTATAAGAAAAAATAGTGGAGGAAAAGGAAAGTGGATAGGAGGTAATGGTGTAATAAGAAAAATTGAATTCTTAAAAAATTTAGACT
>MDTB01141615.1_pt1 | contig 36759 bp, 39 predicted proteins | sample 811161 | NCBI WGS metagenome assembly MDTB01 (sample SAMN05326650, study PRJNA326480) | marine metagenome | isolation source: seawater | place: Mediterranean Sea | collected 2009 | reverse complement strand
TGATTTTTCTTTATTAATAACTCCTGTTCCAGAACAATGTCTACAAGGATTAGCTATTATTCTTCCTGTTCCATTACATGTACCGCAGGTTCTCTCTATGGTGAAAAAGCCTTGACTACTTCTTACTTTTCCACTTCCTCCACAAGTTGTACAAGTTTGAATATTTGAACTTCCGCCTTCCGCTCCTGATCCATTGCAGTAAGTACACTTAGCAGGTGCTTTAATTTTTATAGTCTTTTCTAAACCCGAGTAAGCTTCTTCAAGATTTACTTGTAAATTATATTTTAAATCAGACCCTCTATTACTAGTTCTTTGCGATCTACTTCCTCCCCCAGTAAATTCACTAAAAAGATCATCGAATATATCGGAGAAGCCTCCTCCTTGAAATCCTGAGAAACCTCCTGCTCCTTGACCTCCTGATTCAAAAGCAGAATGTCCAAACTGATCATAAGCTGACCTTTTCTCTCTATCTTTTAAAACTTCATAAGCTTGACTAGCCTCTTTGAACTTATCAGAGGCTTCTTTGTTATCAGGATTTCTATCTGGATGATACTTCATGGCTAGATCCCTATAAGCTCTCTTTAAGGTGGGGTCATCTGCATCTTTACTTACACCTAAAATTTCATAGTAATCCCTCATAACATTATCCTAATTGACTACTAGCTACTTTTTTTTTCTTTATCTTCTTTTACTTCCTCAAAGTCAGCATCAACTACATCCTCTTGTTTATCATCACTTTCACTATTAGTGTTCTCCTGATTATTTGTTGAACCGTTAGCTTGGTTTTGCTGTCCTTCTGCGCCACTTTGTTGATTCTGTTTATACATAATTTCTCCTAACTTCATTGCTGCTGTATTTAAAGAATCAAGTTTACTTTTAAGACTTTCAGCAGTAGCATTTTCATCTTTCAGAGCTTCTTTCAATTCATCTATAGACTTCTGTATATTTTCTTTATCATTAGCTTCTAATTTGTCCCCATGTTCTTTAAGACTTTTCTCAGTAGAATAAACCATGCTATCTGCCTGATTTCTAGTTTCAACAGCCTCTTTTTTACTTTTATCTTCCTCAGCATGGGTTTTAGCTTCATCCACCATTTTTTCAATATCGGTATCTGATAGACCACCTGATGCCTGAATTTGAATTTGTTGCTCTTTTCCTGTTCCTTTATCTTTGGCCGAAACATTTACTATACCGTTAGCATCAATATCAAAAGTTACCTCAATTTGCGGAACCCCTCTTGGTGCCGGAGGTATGCCAACTAGGTCAAATTGTCCTAGTGCCTTATTATCTTTAGCCATCTCTCTTTCACCTTGAAAAACACGAATAGTTACAGCTGGTTGATTATCTTCTGCTGTGGAGAAAGTCTGACCCTTTCTAGTGGGTATTGTAGTATTTCTATCAATCAACTTTGTAAATACACCCCCCAAAGTTTCTATACCTAATGATAATGGTGTAACGTCTAATAAAAGTACGTCCTTAACATCTCCTGACAGCACAGCTCCCTGAATAGCAGCACCAATTCCTACAACTTCATCAGGGTTTACACCCTTGTTAGGTTCTTTTCCAAAAAAGTCTTTAACCGTTTCCACTATCTTTGGCATTCTAGTCATACCTCCTACTAGAACAACTTCACTAACCTCATTTGGACTCAATCCAGCGTCTTTAAGAGCTGCTTTGCAAGGATCTATAGTTCTTTTAACCAGATCATCTACCAATTTTTCTAGATCAGCTCTAGTCATTTTTAAAGTCAAATGTTTAGGCCCTGATGCGTCTGCAGTAATAAATGGGAGATTAATATCGGTTGAACTAGCACTAGAAAGTTCAATCTTAGCTTTTTCAGCTGCCTCTTTAAGCCTTTGCAAGGCTAATTTATCAGACTTTAAATCAATACCATTTTCCTTTTTAAATGTGTCAGCTAAATGCTCGACAATTCTGGTATCAAAGTCCTCTCCACCTAAAAATGTATCACCATTAGTAGCCTTAACTTCAAACACTCCATCTCCTATCTCTAGTATAGAAACATCAAATGTACCTCCACCTAGATCATAAACTACTATTGTTCCAGACTGCTTCTTATCTAATCCATAAGCCAAAGCAGCTGCAGTTGGTTCATTAATTATTCTGAGTACTTCTAGACCTGCTATCTTTCCAGCATCTTTAGTGGCCTGTCTTTGTGCATCATTGAAGTATGCTGGTACAGTTATGACTGCTTTATCTACTTTTCCCCCAGCATGTTTTTCTGCAGTTTCCTTCATTTTTTGTAAAATGTAAGCAGATATTTGACTAGGAGCATATTTTTTTTTATTTACTTCTACCCAGGCGTCTCCATTATCAGCCTTAACAATATTATATGGGGCTATATCTTTCTCTTTTTTTACTTTATCGTCATCAAACGACCTTCCGATAAGTCTCTTTATAGCATATAAAGTATTTGTTGGATTGGTAACAGCCTGCCTTTTTGCTGGTTGCCCTATTAAAGTTTCACCTTCGTTTGTAAAACCTACCATAGAAGGAGTTGTCCTTGCACCTTCACTATTTTCAATTACTTGTGCACTAGATCCTTCCATTACAGCCACACAAGAGTTTGTAGTACCTAAGTCTATCCCAATTACTTTACCCATATTAAAGCTCCTTATAATTATCAATCATTTAGATATGGGATTTTTAAATAAAAATACAAGTAGTTAATTTAATTCTGAGTTTTTAATTAAATTATCAATTTTATTGTAGTAAACATTACCTGTTAAACTATTCTGTTTTTCAAAATTAAAAATAAAGCTAATCATAAATAATTTGGCTTCTCCTAAAAAGAATAAATACCATATATAATTTTTAAACTCTTTATTATCAGTAGTTTCTATTGAATAAAAAGAGAATAAGTATTTACCATCTTCTGATTTAGTTAGAATTTCTCCTTCTACCTTAACTTCTTTAGTAATTTCACTTATAAATTCAGAAATGACTTTATCATTATTTTCTTTATTAGAATTTTTTTTTATTTCAAAGTATTCAAATAATAAATAATATTTCTTATCAATTACAACATTTACAAATTTATCCTTTTTATTCTCTTGAACATCCCATCTAACTGGCAAGAAAAAATCAAATTTATTCCAAAAAGAATACTTAGTTAGTTTAGATTTATTTAATTTATTGCTTAATACCCCTAATTCATCAAATTTTGTTTTTTCTTTATTAAATTTTATATTTTTTATTACTAAATTTATTTTTTCTGAAATATCTTTCACTATAATATTGGCCTCTTGATTATCTGGCCAAGCTAAAGAGAATCTAATTTCTCTGAAACTTCTGGGAATTAATAAATTGACTACTTTCCATAATAACAAGTTTTCTTTTTCTGAAATAAATTTATGTTCTAATATGTAAGTGTTTTTACCCATATTTAATAATTTTTTTTTTCCTGTAATCCCATCTGATAGATATTCCTCTATCTTTTCTACGGTATTAATTTTTGGATCATCGAAGCATTTTAAATAACAATCAAGAGATGGATAAGGCCCAGTAGGAAAGTTTATTTTTATCAAATTATTATCTTTTTTTTCTACTAACCAGTCTTCCGGTATGCTCAGTATTATGGTATCACCAAGAAAAGAGTATTCCTTGAAATTCATTTATTCTCTTTATCACTATTTAGAATTTTTTCTTTTTCTGCATTATCAATGTCTGTATTATTTTTCTTTTTCGCTACACCAACTAATGCTGGTCTTAATAATCTTTCATGGAAAGTGTATCCGTCTTGTATTATTTCACATATTTGCCCATCACTGTAATCATTGGATTCCTTTTCAAACATTGCTTGATGATAGTTGGCATTAAATTCTTGTCCTAAAGGTTCAAGCTTTTTAACACTAAATTTTTCAAGTATACTCAATATTTCTTTTTGAATTAATGATAGCCCCTCTTCTAAGGATCCCTCCTCACTTTTATTATTTGTACTCATCGCTCTTTCAAAGTTATCTACAACATTTAAAATTTCTCTTGCTAATGGCTGCACTCCATATTTATTAGTTTCTAGTCTGATTTTTTCTATTTGTTTTCTAACATTTTCATTCTCTGCTAAAGACCTCAAAAGCTTATCTTTTGTTTCTTCTAACTCTTTTTGCAAATTTTCTATATTTACTTCATCTATATTTTCTTCGCTTTCTTGCTCTTGTTTTATCTCTTCTTTATCAATGTCAGATGTTTTTTCATTCTTATTTTCAGTTGTTTCACTTAATATTTCATTTTCTTTATTTATATTTTCGTCCATTTTTTCCTCTTAAATAATTATTATATGTGGGGAGTTAAATTTAATCTACAAGATTAATTTAAAAATTTATTTAAAACTCTCGCAGTAAAATCAACCATTGGAATAATCCTAGAATAGTTAAGTCTTGAAGGACCAATTACGCCTATTGCTCCTAATGTAGTTGCGTTTTTATTTTTAAACCTCTGTTTTAAAGGTGCTACTATCATTGAACAGCCTGATAAATTAAACATTTCAGTATTAGAACCTATAAAAACATGTACCCCTGTTCCTTCAGTTGTATTATCGAGTATATTTATAAAATTCTTTTTATTTTGTAATTGGTTTAATAGCAAGTCGAGCCTAACTAACTCCTCTTTCTGATCTACTTTGCCATAAATGAAATCTCTACGATTAATCAAAAAGTGGTCTTCACCTTTTTCTTTACTTCTTATAGCAATGCCTTCAGAAACTAACTGTTCCGAAAGCTTATCTATTTGTTTATTTTGTTTTTCTAGCTCTTTAGAAATTACAGTTTTTAAAGCAGATAGTGTTTTACCGTAAATTTTTGAGTTTATATAATTTGTTGCTTCTATTAATGCAGATGTGGTAATCCCTTTAGGTACCTTAATAATTTTATTTTCTACTAATCCATTAATATCAATAGTAATAACTAAAGCTTTTTCTTTATCTAGAGCAACAAACTCCATGTGCTTTAAAGGTCTGTCAATATTATTCGGTGCGAAAACTAAAGAAGTACAATTAGACAACCCTGCAAGTTCTTTTGAAGAGTGGTCTAGTACTTCCAATAAGGTTTTTCCGGCTACGGAACACCTTGCTTCTATGTTTTTTCTCTCTTCTTTAGTCAAATCCCCTAACTCTAGCAATCCATCAACAAAAAGTTTTAAACCTCTATCAGTAGGCACTCTACCTGCAGATGTGTGTGGAGAGTAAAGATAACCTTGTTCTTCTAATCTTGCCATTACTATCCTTATACTAGAAGGAGATAAATGTGCTTCTAGTTTTTCAGAGATTATCTTAGAAGAAACTGGATTTCCTTCATTTAAATAAACATCTACCACTTCTGCTAAAATAGACTTAGCTCTAATACCTATTTCACCGTTATTTTTGACATTATCTTTCATATTAGATTTTTTTAATTATTATTTTATGATAATATTCATAGTTTAGTACTATGAGAAGTGTAAGGCAACATAATGAATTAAGAAATATTAAAGTTCACTCGAACTTTATGAAAAATGCTTTTTCTTCATGTCTTATTGAATTTGGTAATACTAAAGTAATATGTAGTGTTTCTATAGAAAACAGAATACCTAGATGGCTAAAAGGAACTAATCAAGGATGGCTAACAGCAGAATATTCAATGCTTCCTACTTCTACTAATACTAGAAATGAGAGAGAAGTAATAAAGGGAAAGCTCTCAGGGAGAACTCAGGAAATTCAAAGGTTGATAGGAAGAAGTTTAAGAAACTGTTTAAATTTATCTTTGCTTTCTGAAAAACTCATAAAAGTTGATTGTGATGTACTTTCTGCAGATGGCGGCACCAGAACTACTTCTATAAATGGTTCCTGGATAGCACTAAACCTTGCTATTGAAAAACTCATAAAAGAAAAGATTCTATATAAAAATCCTATTAAATATGGTGTCAGCGCTATATCCTGCGGAATAATTAATGATGAACCTTATCTTGATTTAGATTATGAAGAGGACTCTTCAGCAGATGCTGATGCTAACTTTGTATTTGATAGTTTAGGAAATATTATTGAAATTCAGTGTACAGGAGAAAGAAAAACTATTTCAGAAAAGAATTTTACTACAATGTATAATTTAGCTAAAAAAGCAATAATAGAAATCTTTGCAATTCAATCTTCAACTAAAGGATAAAAAAATTAAAGTTTTAATTGCAACTCATAATAAAAATAAGTTATCAGAGTTTAAGAAGATTTTCAAAAAAAGTATTGTAAAACCTATATCTCTAGAAAGTTTTACTAAAATTGAACCAGAAGAATATGGCTCAACTTTCCACCAGAATGCACTAATTAAAGCACGATTTGCATCAAGTTTAGTGAACTATTCACATACCACAATTGCCGATGATAGTGGTATCTGTATTCAAAATTTAAATAATAAACCTGGTATTTTTTCTTCTAGATGGGCAATAAATAATGACTACTCGCTTGCTTATGAAATGATTGTTAAAAAACTAAATGCTAAAGGTCTAAGTATAAAAGGACAGAAAGCAAAGTTTATTTGTGTCTTAGCATTAATAAATAAGGATAAAAAAGAAAGTCTTTATGAAGGGATTTTAGAAGGTTCTCTTACTTTTCCACCTAAAGGTTCTTTGGGTTTTGGATATGACCCTATATTTATACCAAATAATAATAGTAAAACTTTAGCTGAAATAAGCACTAAACAAAAAAATACTATGAGTCATAGAAAAAAAGCTATTACTAAACTGTTAGAAAACAAACTTTTTAAAAATATATTTTCTAAATAACTAAATTTTTAAAATTCTTCTTTTGCCTTTTTTAATACTCTAAATCTTTTATTTTTTACTTGCCTTAAATCAAATGTTCTTTCTACTATACCATTATTCTTTAGCCTAAATAATCCTCTTAAGCCCAAATAACCCTCTGAATTTATTGTCTCTTCAATATCAATTTTATTATTGTCAATACTAATGGAACTGATTAAAGCTAATATATCATATGCAATCATTGCAATTTTAGGCATTTCTTTATTAAATGAGTTTTGATAAATAGTCTTTACTTTTTTCTGATATAACTGACTTGTAGTAATGAATATTCCACCTTCTAAGGCGGGCTCATTTAATATGCGTTTATCTTCCCATGACGATATACCTAAATATTGAACTAAGCTGGGATCTACATTATTATACTGAAGTTGAGAAGACAGTACAGTTAGGTTTTGACCAGATGCTGCAATAAATACACTATCAAATGGTTTTTCAACAGTACTATAAACATCAGATTCAGCATCAGAGGTAATGTTTAATTCCTCATCTTTAAGTTTATTTAAATAATCTTGATATTTGTCAAATCCCGTAGATATTTTTTTCGATGCATCTCTTTGGCTTTCAATAGATAATTCATAAAACTCAATTCTATCTATTTCTACTAAATTTTCTTCAGAAAAATCAGAGATCGTATCAAATAAAAGCAACCCGTAGGCATTCTTCGGTAATAATGCTGCTATTTTTTTTGCTCCTTGATCAAATACAACTTGAAGAGCTTCTCTAGTCTGTGCTTGTGGATCAATTCCAAAAACCCAACTCCCTTGCCTTGCTAAATTTTTATTGTTTGTTAGCGCTAGTATATTTACATTATTTATTTCTGTTAATCCTTGTATAGCTGCTAAGGTTTTTGAAAAAAGGGGGCCTATTATAAGGTTTACCTGATCATCTACTAATTCAATAAATGTTTTTTTAGCTATATCTGGCTCACCCTGGGTATCTTTGATTAATAATTGTAAATTATTGTTTTCATTTTGAAATACGGCCATCTCTATTGCATTCAATATCATATTACCAATTTCTTTATTTTTTCCTGTTAAAGGAAGCATTACTCCTACTTTGATTACTTCAGTACTTGAAGGATAAATCCCTTCATCTATTTTTGTTTTATACTCAGGAGCTTTAGATTTTTTAATTTCATTTTTTTCTTTAGGACTTTTTAATATTCTAGATTTTTTTGTTGTATTGTTATTTTCTACCTTTTCAATTATTTTAAATTTTTTTCTATTTACTGTTTCTTCTTTCTTTTTCACTACTTCTTCTTCCTGCTTTTCTAAGTGCTTTATATTTTTATTATTCTTCTCACTCTTTTTTTCTTTTTCTATTTTATTCTCATCTGTAAGTATTTTTCTAGCTTCAGATATAATATCATAATCTTTTTCATGACATGATGATATACATATACTAATAAGTATAATTAAAAAAAGTCTTATGAATAATTTCATGCTAGTATTATATGCTAATTAATTTAAATGTAATCAAAAATAGATGTCTAAAGAATTTTTATTAGAAGGTTTTTTTAAAGAAATTAAAATTGATAAGGGATTATATATTGTAGCTACGCCTATAGGCAATAGATATGATATAACTATAAGAGCTATAAGAGTATTAGATAAATCTGATGCTGTTATTTGTGAGGATACAAGGGTTACTAAAAAGCTGTTTACACTTTTAGGAATAAGTATTAAAAAAAAATGGATTACTTACAATGACCATAGTAATAAACAAAATATTGATTTTATAATAAAAGATCATATAAAAGATAAAATCGTATCTTTTGTTTCTGATGCGGGAACTCCTTTAGTATCAGATCCAGGTTATAAGCTTATAAGAGAGATTAGAAAAAACGGATATAATATCTTTTCTATTCCAGGCCCTTGTGCTGCTATTTCAGCTTTGGCTTTATCTGGTTTAAAAACTGATAAGTTTTGTTTTTTAGGTTTTTTACCTAAAAGTAAAAATGATTATTTAGCAAGAATTAGAGATTATTCAACTTTTAATGGCTCATTAATATTGTATGAAACTACAAGAAGACTTCCTTATTTTCTCAAAATTATGCGCGATAACTTTTCAGAGTTTAAATTAGTAATTGTAAGAGAAATGACAAAATTATTTGAAGAAATACATTTCATAACTTCAAAAAATATTAATGAATTTTCAAAAGAACATATTAGTTTAAAAGGTGAGTTGACAATTATAATAGAAATCTCTAATAGTATTAATAAAGTATATACTGACAAAGAAATAATTTCTGAACTAAAAAAGTTAAAACCTTCTCAAGTTTCTGCTATGCTTTCAAAAAAATCATCAGAAAGCAGAGAGGTTTTATACAAAAGATGCATGAGTTTAACAAATGAAAAATATCTTAAAAAATAACTATTCTATATTAGTATTAGTTTTTATTTACTTAATGCTTTTATCATCATGCACGCAAGTGATAATAGGAGGAGCGACCTCCTCGGGTATGGTGGTTTTGCAAGAAAGATCTACTAAGCAAGCAGCAATAGATATTTTAATAAAAACTCAAATAGAAGAATCCATGTTTTCTAATAACTACGATAAGCTATTCTCTAAGGTTCGTGTCATAGTATATGAGGGTAACGTTTTATTAGTAGGAACTGTAGAACAAAAAAATATGAAAGAGAAAGCAGAAGAAATTTCGTGGAATACTAAAAATGTTAATGAAGTGGCAAACTATATTTCTTTAGGAAAAAATGACTTAATAGATTATGTGAAAGATACCAGAATCTCATTAGAATTTAGAACAAAACTATTGACCGATAAAGATATTTCTGAAATTAATTACAGTGCAACCACTGAAAATAGAGTTCTTTACCTAGTGGGTATAGCAAAAGATAATATAGAGTTAAAAAAAGTAATAGAACATGCCTCAAATATTGCTGGGGTAAAAAAGATTGTAAACTTAATAAGGTTAAAAAATGGCTAATAAAAATGTCATAAAAATAGCTATCCAAATGGATAAATTAAATAATATAAATAGAGAAACTGATAGTACTCTTGCTCTAATTAATGAAGCACATAGAAGAAAATATATCGTTTTTATTTATACAGTAGACAATCTTTTCCTTGAGAATAATATACTAAAAGCTAATGTTCAAAAAGTTTTAGGAATAAACTTAAAAAAGGAAAAATATTTAAAATTAGAAAAAATAAAGACTGCTTCTTTAAAGTATTTTAATTTTATTTTGGTAAGACAAGACCCTCCTTTTGATATGCAGTATATTACGGCTACTTACTTATTAGAAAAACTTCCTCATTCATGCCTAGTTTTAAATAAACCTAGTTCTATAAGAGATTGCCCAGAGAAACTTTTTGTTATGGACTTTTTTCACCTTATGCCCCCTACACTTATAAGTAAAAATTTCTCTCAAATTTTAACCTTTATAAATAAATATAAAGAAATCGTTATAAAACCTCTTTATGGGAATGGAGGACAGGATGTTTATTATCTCTCTATTAAAGATCCCAATTTTAAGATTATAGTTGAAAGTTTAATTTCTGGAAGAGAACATGTAATAGTGCAAAAGTTTTTAAAAAAAGTGAAGGAGGGAGACAAAAGAGTTTTGCTAATTAATGGTTTGCCAGTAGGCGCTGTTAATAGGATTCCTAACAAAAATGAGATAAGAGCAAATCTACATATAGGTGGTTTAGCACATAAAACTAATCTTACTAAAAAAGATTTAGATATTTGCAATCAAATTAAAAGTAAATTAATAAATAAAGGTTTATTCTTTACAGGTATAGATATAATAGACGGTTATCTTACAGAAATTAATGTAACATCTCCAACTTGTATAAGAGAAATAGATAAACTTAATAAAACAAATATATCTAAAATTTTTTGGGATAAGGCAATGGAAATCAGATAATCATTTTTCCTATATCTTTACCACCTAATAAATGAAAATGTAAATGAGGTACTTCCTGCCTTCCATCTCTTCCATAGTTAGTTATAATTCTACATCCACTTGGCTCTAATTTAAAAAGGTTTATAATTTTTTCAAATGCTTCAAATATAGAGTATTTTTGTTCTTTGGTAGCATTCTTAGAAAAATCATTAATGTCACTAAACTTTCCCTTAGGTATTATTAATACATGAACAGGAGCTTTTGGAAAAACATCTTGAAAGCAAAAAACATACTTATTCTCTAGAACTATATCTGCTTTTGCCTCTCCTCTTAAAATTTTAGCAAATATATTATTATCATCATAATTTTTATTTTTCATTTTTTCTTCTCAATAACTCTTCAGCAATATCTGAAGATTTAATATCTAATTTTTTCCATAAAACTAGTAAATGGAAAATTAAGTCAGCACTTTCATAAATTATTTGTTTTTTTTTCTTTTGGTTTGAGGCTATAATTACTTCTATAGATTCTTCTCCAACTTTTTGAGATATTCTACCTATATCCTCTTTAAGTAAGTCAGTGGTGTATGATTTTTTATTAGATTTGCTTTTCTGGTTTATTATATCTTCTAAATAAGAAAATACTTCACTAAGTTTATTATTTTTTTTTGTCATAGTCTAACTGGCACTCCATGATTATCTAACTCTTTCTTTACCTCATTGATAGTAAATTTTCCAAAATGAAACACTGAAGCTGCTAATAATCCAGATGCATGAGTTTTTTTAGCAACTTCAGTGAAATGATGAAGTTCTCCTACACCTCCAGATGCAATTAAAGGTATACTAATTGCTGACGATACATTTTTAGTTAGACTAATATTAAATCCTTTTTTTGTTCCATCATTATCCATAGAGGTTAGTAATACTTCACCTGCTCCCAAATCCTCACATTTTTTTGCCCAACTTACCACATCTAAATTTGTTTCTTTAGTGCCACCATGAGAAAAAACTTCAAACCCGCTTTTGCAAATTTTCTTTTCTGTTTTTTTAGCATCTATTGCAATTACTATACATTGTTTTCCAAATCTATCAGAGGCCTCTTTGATAAGTTTTGGATTATAAATAGCTGCAGAGTTTATAGATACTTTATCTGCTCCTGAATATAAAAGTTTTTTAATATCTTCAACTTCCTTTATTCCTCCACCTACAGTCAGTGGCATAAAACACTTTTTGGCCGTTTTATTTATAATGTCATAAATAATTTCTCTTTTTTCTAAGCTTGCTGTTATATCTAAAAAACATAATTCATCTGCCCCTTGTTCATCATAAGCCTGAGCTTGTTCAACTGGATCTCCAGCATCTTTTAAATCAAAAAAATTTATACCTTTCACCACTCTACCTTCTTTAACATCCAAACATGGTATAATTCTTACTTTCAACATTATTTTTCTATATTAAGTATTTCTTTAAGGTCTACTTTATTATCATATATTGCTTTCCCCACTATAACTCCATCAATATTAAAAGAATCGAGCTTTTTGATATCTTCAATATTTGATACTCCACCTGATGCTATTAAAGGAACATCTATCATATTTTTATATTTAATTATGTTTTCAAAATTAGGACCCTTCAAAACGCCATCATTGTTTATATCAGTATAGATGATACTCTCTACACCTAAATCAGAAAACTTTTTAAAATAATAATCTGCTTTTTTTTCTTTAATTACCTCTGTCCAACCTTTTATAGCAACATACTCTCCTAATAAATCTAAGCCTACTGATATTTTTCTTGGAAAAGCTTTTACAGCATCTTTTACTAAATTTTCCTCTTTAATTGCTGAGGTTCCCAAAATAATTCTGCTTATTCCTAAATTTAACCACTTATCTATATTATTTAAAGTTCTAATTCCACCTCCTAACTGTATTTTACATTTAGAGTTTTTTAAAACATTTTGTATTGAAAATTCATTTTTATTTTTTCCATGTAAAGCTCCGTCTAAATCTACTAAATGTATCCAGTTAGCACCATATTTATAAAATAGTGCAACTTGTTCTATTAAGTTTTTTTTATAAATTTTTTTTCTATTAAAATCTCCCTTAGTAAGTCTTACTATTTCACCATCAGATAAGTCAATAGCTGGATATACGATCATTGGACTTTTAACTCTTTAAAATAAAAATTTCCTGAAACCATGCTTCCATCTAAAAGTTTATGATAAACTGGTAATTTGCCCCAAAGTTTAAAACCTAATTGCTCATAAAGATTAATAGCTCTTCTCTGAGTTTCTCTTACATCTAGAATTACATGACTATAATTCATTTTTCTGCACTCATTTTGGGCTTCTTCTAGTAAAAGTTTTGCTAAGCCATGTCCTCTAGCCCATGTTGCCACAAAATGGGTATCTATAAATACTCTAAATATAGCTGCCTCATTTGTTGAAGAAAAAGTAACTACTTGTATTGATCCAGATATCACTCCTTTATACTTACCTACAAAAAGCCATCTATTAGGAACTAATATTACACCTTTCCAATATTCAATTATTTTACTTTTTGGTGGTTTTTTTGTCCATCCAAAGCCAATGCCTTCTTGTATAGCATCCATTGTTGCTGAGGAAAGCTCTTCTATTTCACCCTTATCAAAATTGATTATTTTTTTTACCTCTATCATTATGGCTTCCAATCTAAAAATTCTAGTAAAAACTTTTTGCCTATTATTTGACTTTTCTCAGGGTGAAATTGGACTCCTATTAAATTGTCTTTACATATAGCAGCTACCATTTTTTCTCCGTAAGTCATAGAAGCGAGTATATTCTTATTATTATTACAGATCATATGATAGCTATGTACAAAATAAAAATCATTTTTATTTAAAGATGAAAAACTTTTTAAATAGTTAGGATTCTCTAATTCAATATTATTCCACCCCATATGGGGCACTCTAAACTTATTACTTTTATTATTTATAACAACTACCTCTGAGTCTACTAAATCTAATCCCTTATTTTTTCCTCTTTCATAACTAACTTTAGCCATTAATTGCATGCCTATGCAAATTCCAAGAAACGGTCTTTCTTGGTCGTTAATAAAATATTCTATAGCCTCTAACATTCCTTTAATACTAAAAAGCTGTTCTTTACAATTAAAAAAGTCGCCTACACCTGGTAATATCACCTTATCTGCCTTTATGATGTTTTCAGGATTATTACTTACCTCAATCTTATATGTGTTTTTATTATTACTTGCCGCACTTTCAAGAGAATTTTTTAATGAAGCTAAATTTCCTGATTTATAGTCAATAATAGTAATATTCATTTTTTTCCATCATTTAAAAGTTTTCCTTTTGTTGAGGGTATTTTATCTGATGAATTTATTTGTAATGCCTTCCTTAGAGCTATAGCTAAACCTTTAAAACATGATTCTATGATATGGTGATTATTTACACCATATATATTTTCCACATGAATATTCGCACCAACTGCCTGCGTAAATGCTTGGAACCACTCTTTAAATAATTCCGTATCCATATCGCCTAGTTTATTTTGTGTGAAAAAAACTTTCCAAATTAGATAAGGTCTTCCTGAAAAATCTATTACTACTCTTGTAAGTGTTTCATCCATGGGAACATAAGCATGCGCAAACCTGTTAATACCTCTTCTATCTCCTAGAGCTTCATCTATTGCTTTTCCGATCGTATAGCCTGAGTCTTCTGTTGTGTGGTGATAATCAATATGTAAATCCCCCTTAGCATCAAGTTCTATATCTATAAAACTGTGTTTTGATAGTTGTTCTAACATATGATCTAAAAACCCTATTCCTGATTTGATATTATAATTATTATTACCATCAATATTGATACTTACCTTAATATTTGTTTCTTTTGTAACTCTGTTCAAGCTTGATTTTCTAGTCATAAAACACCTTTTCTTTCTTTCTTAACAATATGTATCTAGCTCCATCTGCTCCATCTTTAGTAGTAGCGTAACAATGAAAAAGGATACTCCCTGTTAACTCTTTTTCTTGCAACCACAATGGTAGTTTTTCTCTTATTATACTCTTGGAACCATGATAAGTTTTCTTTTTTCCTGTTATAATTAATATGCATCTTATACCTCTTTTAACACTAGTTATAACGAAGTCAATAAGAGTAGCTCTTGCTTGAATTAATGTTTTGCCATGTAGATCTAATTTTACCTCAGGTCTTATAAGACCTCTTTCTAATTTAGCTCTCATTCTTTTGTTAACCTGTATTGTGTCTTGGTTTAATATATATTTTTTTGCTTCTATATTATCTACTTGAATTGTTTCTCTAATCTCAACTTTTTTTCTAACCTTGATTGTCTTAGTTTCTTCTATAACGTCTGTATAACTTCCAATCTTATTATCGTTCTTAGTTATTAATTTCCATAGATCTAGTTCCTCTTTATTTAACTGTCTTTTTTTTATTGTCATTAATAAAGGTTTCCTTTACTGAGTTTATTAATATCTGTTTCTCCAGATAATACTAATGTTGTCTTAAGTTCTTTGGTAATAATTTCAATAACTTTTTCAACTCCATCTTGACCTAAAGCACCTAATCCATAAAGATAAGGTCTTCCCATAAAGACACCTTTGGCTCCCATACTTAATGCCTTTACTATATCTTGTCCAGCCCTTATCCCTCCATCGAAATAAATATCTAAACTATTATCAATTTTTTCAGTAATTTTCTTTAAAGCCATAATGGATGACAATGTTCCATCTAACTGTCTGCCTCCATGATTAGATACAATTATACCATCTATATCTAAGTTTTTAGCAATTAATGCGTCACTTTCATCTAATATTCCTTTTAGAAGAAGTGGCCCATTCCATAACTTTCTTATCCACTTTACATAATCCCAAGATAAACCCGGATCAAATTGAGCATTAGCCCATGCTACTATAGAAGATAAGTCATCGACTCCTTTAGCATGCCCTAATATATTTCCAAAACTTCTATTTTTGGTTTTTAACATTCTTAAACACCAATGAGGTTTTTTAAGAATTTGTAAAATATTATTTAATGTAGCTTTCGGTGGGGCAGATAAATCATTTTTAATATCTTGATGTCTTTGTGCAAGTATAGGTAAATCCATAGTCAGCACCAATGCATGGCATTTTGCCTCTTTAGCTCTTGAAATTATATTTTCAACAAAGCTTCTATCTCTCATTACATAAAGCTGGAACCAAAAAGGGACTGAGGTTACTGATGCAATTTGTTCTATAGAGCAAATACTCATTGTTGATAAAATATAAGGAATATTGTGCTTTTCGCATACCTTTGCTACCAAAATTTCCCCATTAGGATATAACATTCCTCCCATTCCGCAAGGAGAAAAGCCGAAAGGAAGATTATATTTTTTTCCTAAAAAATTTTTGTTCAATTGAGTCTTACTAATATCCTTACCAACTCTTTGTCTTAACTTAATTTTTTTAAAGTCATTTTCATTATCTTTATATGTGCTTTCTGTATAAGAACCAGAATCTACATAATCGTAAAACATTTTAGGTAATTTTTTTTTTGCTAAAACTTTTAAATCATTAATTTCTAATATATTTTTCATATTATCATTTTTACATTGGTTTAAAATATAGTCAAATTTGAAATCTATTTGTTTTTAGGCTCAAGCTTCCATATTAACACATCTTTCTTCATTGTTGCCGCAGCTTTTTCCGCAGCATTTCCATACCCTGTAAACAAATCTATTCTTTGATTACCTTTAATAGCCGCGCCTGTATCGTGAGCAATTGTTATATATATTTTTTTTAAATTGTTATTTTCTTTAATCAACAAAATATCTCCTACAGAATAATGTTTTGGATCAACAGCTATACTTATAAATGGGACTAATTCAATCTTTGCGCTACCTTTAATTCTGCCAATGTATTCTTCAAAATAGATATATCTTTCATTCTTTTCCATAATCTTCTTTGCTTGTATCTTGTTTTTATATAACCACTCTTTTATTGAGAACATAGACACTTTATCTTTTTGTATTTTACCAAGTTCAATTAGAATTTTGCCAATAGCTGTATATTCCTTATTATTACTTCCTGCGTACCTTATTTTTTTTATTTTTCCATCTTTGTATCTTAACCTTCCTGATCCTTGAATATGCAGGAAAAAAGCCTCGATCTCATTATTAACCCAAGCTATTTCTAGTTCTTTATCTTTTAAAATACCTTTATTAATTTTTTTTCTAGAACTATTGAAAACTGCTCTTCCGTATTTTTCTACATCAATTTTAAATATTGGAAAACTTCCATGTTTATAATTTTCATAAGCAATTACTTCTGGTTCATAATATCCTGTCATTAAACCCTTAATAGCCAGATTTTTTCTTAAATTAAGTTTGAAGTTTTCTATAAAAAATTGTAGTGCTTCTTTATTAGACATGTATTCATAATCTGAAGCTTTTTTACAAATATTTTTATAGGTTATTTTAGTTTTATTGTTATCAAGTAATAACTTACATGTACCAACTAAAGCGTTAAAAGACCTTAAAAAAAAAGTATCATCATTTTTTTGTGATTGCCATAAATCATTAGTATCAAATTTTATTAATTCTTTATTAAAGTGACAACCTGAAAAAAAAAACAAAAAAATAAAACTAATATTCTCATTCTATTCCTACTTCTACTAAAGTCCATACTAGGCTTTTTTCCTGCATATCTTTTTCAAAAGTCCAAACATCTTTAATGTTTTCGTTTTCTGCTTTTTTTCCTACAATTATTTCTTCTTGATTTGAAAAAAACTCTACTTTAATCTTTGCAATTTTATTCACTACTTCTATATTCAAAATTGATGCTTCTATCGAGTTTATATTAAACGTTTCTATAGTATTTTCTTTTTTTTGAATAGAGTTTTTAAAATTTTCAAATACCTCACTGCTTATCAATTCCTTAACTTCTTCTAACTTTTTAGCCTTATAAGCTACTACTATTAACTTAAAAGCTTTTTTAGCTCCTTCTAAAAATTCATAAAAGCTAAAATGATTATCTAAATCAATTATTTGTTTCTGAGAATAATCCATTACTTCTTCTGAAAAAATGCTATCTCTAATGGTTGTATCTAAAGCCTTATTTTTGCCTATAGTTTCGTCGTTAGTAGTTTTTTTTCCTAGTATTCTATATAGGTTAGTAGCTAATACTGCAGCAATAACAGCGAATATTATAATATCTATATACAGATTAATTCTCCTTGTTTAAATATATATATATATACATATACTCGATCTTTAAGTATTACAATACTTGTTTAATAATTATTAATATACGATATCAAGGTACTGTGTTTTTCTATCTCTTCATCAGTCAATTTATAAACTTTTCTAGAATATTTACTTTCAATGCTTAAATTTTCTTTTTTTGACCTTGAATTTTCGCTATCTAGGTTTATATGTTGCTGCCTTCCTCCATGCATTTCTAGAAAAACTTCAGTTAACAACTCTGCGTCTAGTAGTGCTCCATGCTTTTTTCTCTCCGTGTTAACTTTATATCTCTTACATAAAGCATCTAAACTTACAGATTGCCCGGGGAAAATTTTTCTTGCCACTAATACTGTATCTATAATTTTGTTTTTTTCACTATCAATAGAACTAAGGTTTATTTCTTCTAGCTCATGATTTATAAATGATAAGTCAAACTTAGCATTGTGAATAATTAAGTTAGCAGTATCTATAAATTCTAAGAATTCTTTGGCTATTTCTGGAAAAGTTTGTTTATCATATAAAAACTCATCCGATAAACCATGAACTTTAAATGCTTCTAGGGGCATACTTTTTTGAGGGTTAATATATTTTTGCCATACTTTTCCTGTAGGAAAATTATTTATTAGCTCAACACATCCAATCTCTACTATCTTATGTCCTTCTTGTGGATTAAGTCCAGTGGTCTCAATATCTAATGCAATACTTCTGATTTAGAACTCCTTTAAAATGTTATTTACTGGTCTATCGGTTCTTATTTTCACCATTTTTTTTGTTTTAATAATAGCATTATACAAATATCTTTTGCCCCTGTCAGTTTTAATAACTACATTTGCTAATTTTACTTTTTCTTTATCAGTAATTTGTTTCTCAAGTACTTTTGCTAATCTCTCAGAATCCCAATTTTTTCTTTCCAATACTCTTTTTCTTTGAATACTTTTTGAACTACTAACTACTACTATCAAATCATACTTTTTTAAATTATTCGATTCCAATAAAAGAGGAACATCTAAAACTACTATCCTTTTCTTCTCCCTAATTTTTTTTCTAATCCAAAATGATTGCTTTTTCTCTAATAGATTATATAAAATATTTTGTAGCCTTTTTAATTTATTTTTGTCACTAAAAACTATTCTGGCTAAGGCTATTTTATTTACACTCCCATTTATGACAACACCAGGAAAAAACTTCTTAAGCTGCTTTAATACTAATTCTTTTTTATAGAGTGATGCAATTTCTTTATCACAGTCGAATACATCTATATTTTTTCTTTTAAAATATTTTCCCGCTTCAGTTTTACCCATTCCAACAGAACCCGTTAACCCTATGATAATCATAATTTTTTAATTTCTTTTTTAATTTTTTTATAAAGACTTTGCTCTATTTTTGGTTTTATATTAAACCATATATCAAAACTACATCTAGCCTGTTCTATAAACATATCCAATCCATTTATGAAAGATAGTTTTTCCTCCTTAGCATTTAAAATAAGTCTTGTATCTACTGGGTTATAAACAATGTCATAGATTATAACTTCTTTGTTTACTCCTTTTAAATTAAGATTTAAATTAGGATACCCTATCATTCCTAGGCAAGTGGTATTAATAATTAATCCTGCTTCTTTTATAATCCCTCTGTTTGCTTCTTTTTTATAGATTATGTTTTTATATCTCTTTATTATTTTTTTTGCTTTAGATTCAGTTCTATTAATTAAAGTTATATTTTTTACTTTGTTTATGTACAGGAAATATATTATTGCTTCTGCTGCACCTCCTGCACCAAATACAACGACTGGTTTTTCTTTATTCCACTTTAATTTTTTTAGACCTGCTTCAAAACCTAGAATATCAGTATTATATCCCATTAGTTTTTTATTTTTATAAACTATAGTATTAATAGCATTAATATTTTTTGCATGTTTATCCAAATTATCCAGTTCTGATATAATATTTTTTTTAAAAGGAACTGTAACGTTCAGTCCTGATATATTTAAAGTTTTGATAGCTAATTTAATATCTTTTATTTTATCTATTAAAAACGGAGTGTATACAGCATTAATTTTGTTTTTACTAATCCAATAATTGTGTAAAAATGGCGACATAGATTGTCTCAGTGGCTTTCCTATAATGCCAACTGTTTTAAATGTTTCATTGTTAGTTATTTTTATCATTTTTAAAAATTTTATAATATTCTAAGACAGTAGCCGCTATTTCTTCAATAGATTTTTTTGTTACATCGATAGTAGTCCAATTATTTCTAATACATATGTTTTTCGCTTCCTTTACTTCTCTTTTTAAAAAATCTAGATCTATATAATCAGTTTTTTTATTTTCTTTAAGTGTCTTTAGACGAGATATTCTTATCTGCTGTAACCTTTCTACACTAGTAAATAATCCAATTACTAATGTATTTTTTGATATATTAGTAAGGTCAAGGTTTTGTTTTAAAACAAACGGGATATTCGCCACTTTAATACCTTTATTAGCTAAATATATCGATGTAGGAGTTTTAGAGGTTCTAGAAACACCAAATAATATTATATCAGCCTTTTCTTTTTCTAACGATTGGCCATCATCATTTGCAATAGCATATTGTAAAGCTTCTATTCTATCAAAATAGTCTTCTGACAGTTTATGTTGCTTTCCTGGTATTTGTTCATTCTTAGTTTTGAGTTCAAAGCTATCTTTTAATGCTTTTATAGTGTTGTCTAAAATAGGATGTGCAGTAATATTTATTTCAGAACATCTTTTTTGTAAATACTTTTCAAGCTTTTTATTAATCATAGTATATAAAATCAGACCTGGATTTTTTTTTATTAAAAAAATTATGTTATCAATTTGTTTATTTGTCCTAATTAAGGCCCATCTGCTTTCTTGAAATTCTATATTCTCAAACCTTGCATAAACTGACCTTGCTACAATTGAAACAGTTTCGCCTGTTGAGTCAGATATAAGATAAATATGTGGATTATTTTTTAACATCTGTGAATTTAATTACAATTATATTTACTATACCAGATTTTTCTAGAATAACTTAAATCTATCAACAAAGTAATAAGTATCAGATTATTATTATTAAGCTGTGGATAACTATTAAAATATTTAAAATACTTTTATTAAGATGGTGTTTTAAAGTGATTTGTAAAAAATAAAATGTTGATAATTATGTTTATAATATTTTATCCTTATAATTAAGTTATATACTACTACTAATATATATATATATATTATATATAGGGTGTGCGTTAGGATTAAATATGTTAAATTCTTCATTAATATCAAATTTAAAATATAAACATAATGATACTGTACCAATTTGGTTAATGCGCCAAGCAGGAAGATACATGAGTGAATATCATGAAATAAAGAATAAATTTGGTAGTTTTATGGAAATGTGTAAAAACGAAGATGCACTAACGGAAATAACCTTACAACCTATTAAAAAATTTGATTTTGATGCTGCAATTATATTTTCCGATATATTATTAGTTTTAGATGCTATAAACATTGATGTGAATTTTATACAAGGACAAGGACCAATCATAAAAACTTTTGATAATATTAATGAAATACAAAACCTGCCGAAAGAATTAAAAACAGATAGTGTTTTGCCGTGTTACAATGCGATCAAAAATCTGAAGAGAGAATTACAAAAACCGTTAATTGGGTTTGCTGCTGCACCTTGGACATTAGCTACTTACTATATTGAAGGAAATATTAGTAAGGATCTATTAAAAATTAAAAATTTTGCATATAATTATCCTAAGGAAATGGATTATCTAATTAACTTATTTTCAAAGTTAATTACAGAGCATATAATACGGCAAATAAAAGCAGGCGTAGATATAATACAAATATTTGATACTCATGCTCATTCATTAGATTACACAATGCATGAGAAGTATTCTATAGATCAGCTAAGAAATATTTCTTCAAGATTAAAAGAATTATATCCTGATATACCTATCATTTATTATACAAAAAAAACCATAGATAAAGAATATAATATAGATAAATATATAAATTGTTTGAGTTTAAGCTCTAATATAAAATTAAGTAATGAAGCTAAAAAAACAAAAAAGAATTTTTGTTATCAAGGTAATTTAGACCCTTCGTTATTGGTTGTAGGAGGTAAAGCAATGAAAAATGCAGCTACTAAGATTTTAACAGAAATGAAAGATAAATTTTTTATTTTTAATTTAGGTCATGGTGTATTACCACAAACTCCCACAGAAAATGTGCACGAACTAGTAGAGCTAGTTAGAAACTTTAATAACTAGGACCAAAAATTACTAAAAATACTATAGATATTAATAGTAAAGTAGGAATTTCATTAATAATTCTAAAAAACTTATGATTATATTTATTTTCTTTTAGCAAAAATTTTTTAAAACAGCTTATATAAAAGCCATGCGTCGCAGACATGAATAAAACTAGAATAAGTTTAATTTGTAACCAAAGTTCTGTGATGTAACTATTATTATGCAACAAAAGTAAAATACCTAACAACCAAGTAATTATCATTGAAGGTGTCATAATAATTTTTATTAATTTTTTTTCCATCTTTAAAAACTTTTGATAGGTTTTCTGATCTAAATCTTTTTCACTATGGTAAACATAAATTCTGGGCAAATAAAACATGCCCGCCATCCAAGAAGTAAAAGCTATAATATGAAGTGATTTTAATAAAAGGTAATAAGTAAGCATTATAAAAACTTCTCTACTAAACTAGATAATAAATTTATGTGATTTTTATTATCATTTAAACATGGAACCATATGAAAGTTTTTTCCTCCGTGTTTAATAAAAACTTCTTTAGCACGAAGGTTTATTTCTTCTAAGGTTTCTATACAATCTGATGAAAACCCGGGACATATTACAAATACTTTTTTAGTACCTTTTTTTGCCAGATCTATGAGTGTTTCTTCAGTGTAAGGAGTTAGCCACTCTTCTGGACCAAATCTTGACTGAAATGTAGTTAAAAATAGTAGTTTTTTTTCAAAACTCTCACTTAACAGACGAGTTGTCTTATGACAGTAGCAATGATAAGGGTCACCCTTTATAAAATATCTTTTAGGTATTCCGTGAAAAGAAACAATTATAATATCAGGTTTCCATTTTATTTTAGACATGGAATCTTTTATTGTTTGTTTTAATGCATTTATATACAAAGGATTAGATTCATAATGAGGAACAATCTGAATGCTGGGTTGCCAACGCATTTTTAAGAGTGTTTTGAATACTGCATCACAAACTGATCCAGACGTAGCAGAAGAGTATTGTGGGTACAAAGGAACTATTATAATATTATCACATCCTTTTTTTTTTAATTCTTTAATTTTTTTTTCGATACTAGGTTCACCGTACCTCATAGCGTAATCAACTATATTTTTATTATTGGTAATTTTTTTAGATAGTTTTTCTGTTTGTTTAATAGTGAAATATCTTAAAGGAGATTGATCTTTATCATTCATCCATATTTCTTTATATACTTTAGCTGTCTTAGAGGGTCTTATTCTTAATATTATAAAATTTAATATCAACCACCATAATATTTTATTTACTTCAATTATTCTTCTATCTGATAGAAATTCTTTTAAATATATTCTTACATCTTTAACTTTAGTAGTTATTGGCGTGCCTAAGTTTATTAATAGTATACCATTCTTTCCATAGAGTATGTTAGGATGAGAGCTATTTTTTTTTATGACCATATATTTACAACTTTAATATTCTAACTTAATTGACTTATATAACATTTTATTATAATGTACATTACAAATAGTTCACTATTAATCAAAAAAATCTTACAATTTCAAAAAAATGCATTTACAAGAATTAAAAAAAAAGAAAACACATGAGCTTTTGAGTTTAGCTACAGAACATAATATCGAAAATGCAGCTAATATGAGAAGACAAGATATCATGTTTAGCATTTTAAAATCAGTAGCAGACAAAGGCACCTCTATTCATGGTGATGGTGTAATTGATATTTTACAGGATGGGTTTGGTTTTCTTAGAGCACCAGAGTCAAATTATTTACCTGGACCAGATGATATTTATGTGAGTCCTAGTCAAATCAGAAGGTTTGGATTGAGGAACGGAGATACGGTAGAGGGAGAGATAAGACAACCTAAAGACAATGAGAGATATTTCGCATTACTAAAAGTAACTACTATAAATTTTGTAAGTACGGATAAAATAAGAAATAAAATAAATTTTGATAATTTAACACCGCTATATCCTGACGATAAAATACAATTAGAGATGGACTCCTCAGATCCTGGCGTAAAAAAGAAAAACATGTCTACTAGAATTATGGAGTTAGTCTCACCTATTGGAAAAGGACAGAGAGCTTTAATAGTATCACCGCCCAGGACTGGAAAAACAGTATTTTTACAAAGTATAGCACATTCAATTGAAATGAATCATGATGAAGTATACTTAATAGTTCTTTTAATTGATGAAAGACCTGAAGAAGTTACAGATATGCAGAGAACTGTTAAAGGAGAAGTGGTCTCTTCTACATTTGATGAACCAGCAACTCGACATGTGCAAGTAGCGGAGATGGTAATACAAAAAGCAAAAAGGTTAGTAGAAAGTGGTAGAGACGTAGTTATTTTACTTGATTCTATAACAAGACTGGCAAGAGCTTACAACACAGTAGTTCCTTCTTCAGGAAAAGTTTTAACTGGGGGTGTAGATGCTAATGCTCTGCAAAGACCAAAAAGGTTCTTTGGAGCAGCTAGAAATATTGAGGAAGGAGGAAGTTTAACGATTATAGCTACTGCTTTAATAGAGACAGGTTCAAGGATGGATGAAGTAATCTTTGAAGAATTTAAAGGAACAGGTAATGCTGAAATAGTTTTAGATCGAAAACTAGCAGACAAAAGAACTTTTCCTGCTATAGACATAGCAAAATCTGGTACAAGAAAGGAGGAGCTATTAGTTGACAAAGCAGTATTATCTAAAATGTGGGTTCTAAGAAAAATACTTTCCCCTATGGGTACTACTGACGCAATGGAGTTCTTAATAGAAAAATTAAAATCTTCAAAAAATAATAATGACTTTTTTGAGGCTATGAATCAGTAGTTATTTTTCATAACTATAGAGCCATAAGTTTTTCTTAATTCTAGATCTGTATGAGCTTTTACTACATCTGACAAATCATATGAACTATTAATTTCCAACTCAATCACTTTTCCTTGGAGCATATCAAAAACTCTCTTTGAGCTATGCAACAAATCTTCTCTTTTAGTCGCATAATTCATCAAAGTAGGCCTAGTAAAAAATAAGCTTCCTTTTGATGCTAATAGAGAAGGATCAACAGGAGGGCAATTTCCAGAAGAATTTCCAAAGACTACCATAGTTCCCAAGGGTTTAAGACAGTCTAAGCCGTCTATGGCTGTATCTTTGCCCACACCATCATAAACAACATCTACTCCAGCATTATCAGTAATTTCCCTTACTTTACTTACAAAATTTTCTTTTTTATAAAGTATAACTTCACTGCAACCATTTTCTTTTGCTAAAGAGGCCTTTTCTTCACTACCTACAGTTCCTATTACTCTTGCCCCCAATTTTTTTAGCCACTGACAAGCTATTAAGCCCACTCCTCCTGCCGCAGCATGAAAAAGTACAGTATGATTTGTATTTACTTTAAACAATCTTTCAACTAAGTATTCAACAGTCATACCTTTAAGCATTATAGCAGCAGCTTCTTGGTCTGAGATACTTGCGGGAGTTTTTACTATTTTAGAGGCTTCTATATTTCTATGAGTGGAATAACTTCCCAGAGCCATTACATAAGAAACCCTGTCTCCTAGATTAAAATCTCTGACATCTGACCCCTTTTCTATAATAACACCAGCGCCCTCCATGCCAAGAGGTGTGGGCAGTGGTAAAGGATAAAGACCTGATCTATGATATGTATCAATAAAATTTAAACCAACATAAGTATGTTTTATTGTTACCTGATCTTTCTTTAAGGGCGAAAGAAACTTTTCTTCCCAAATCATATTAGCTGGGCCACCATTCTTTTTAACTGTTATTGCTTTTATACTAGTAGACATATAACCTCTTTTAAAAATTATTTTTTTATACTATCCTTTTTTTATTTTAACATAGCTTTAAAAAAAAAATAAATTTTTTTATTTTATAAATTTAAGGAAACATAAAAAAAAATAGTTTGATGTACCGTTAAGAATTATGAGAAATAAATTAAAAATTTTTAAAGAACATTAAATGCAAAAAACAATATTTGCTCTTGCAACAGGAAATCAATTATCTGCGCTCTCTATAATTAGAATTTCAGGAGAAGAGTGTAAAAATATCATAAAAAAATTAACCAGAAAACCTGTTCCTAAAGAGAGACTGCTTACTTTAAGAAGCTTTTATTTTCTAAAAAATAAAGAAAAAATTATTGACACATGTTTGTTCTCATGGATGCCTGGGCCTAGGTCGTATACAGGAGAGGATAGCTTAGAAATTTATACTCATGGAGGAGAAGCAGTCTTTCAAAGTTTCTTTTTAGTTTTATCAAGCCTCAAAAATTTAAAATATGCAGATCAGGGGGAGTTTTCTAAAAGAGCCATAATAAATGGAAAGATAAATTTAGTAGAGGCAGAAGCAATTAATGATTTAATATATTCACAAACAGAATATCAGAGAGAATTAGCTATAAGACAATACAATAAAGGTTTGTCACTCCCTTTAGTTCAATGGAGAAAAAGGTTAATTAATAGCATGGCTGCAGTTGAAGCTGTGATTGATTTTTCAGAAGAAGAAGATACCCCATCAGTTTTAAATATAGAGAAAGATTTATTGAGACTTAAAAAAGATATAGAAATAGTTTTAGAAAATAATGAATGCTATGAGCTAGTTAATAATGGGATTAAGGTTGTTTTTAAAGGAAAGCCTAATGCAGGAAAGTCGAGCATTTTTAATGCTATTTTAAAAACAGAAAAGTCTATAGTTAGCAATACTCCAGGCACAACTAGAGACATAATACACAGCAAAATAAATTATAAGGGTTATGTTATAAATTTTTACGATACAGCTGGCATTACTTCTACTAATAACGAAATAGAAGCAGAGGGGATAAGAAGAGCAAAAAAATTAATTAAAGAAGCGGACATAATCTTAAATATAACAGAGAATGAAAGAATTATAAAAGCTAGTAATAATAAAGAGTGGATAATATTAAACAAAATAGACATTAAAAATGATATTAGTAAAGAATTTTTAAAAAAGACTATTAAAGTAAGCGCTAAAACAGGAAAAGGCATAAAGGGTTTGCTAGATAAAATTTATAGAGAAATATTATTAAAAGCAAAACCACTGAATAAAGAGAATACATTAGTAGCCAATACAAGACAGGCCCTAGAACTCAAAGAAACTATTGCAAATATTGATAAAGCCCTTCTAGAAAGTTCTGAGGAAATAATAGGAGAACACCTAAGAGAGGCAAACAGGAGCCTTGAAAGAATAATAGGAAATATTGATATTGAAGAAGTTCTAGGTAATATTTTTTCTAATTTTTGTATAGGAAAATAACGTTTCACGTGAAACAATCGATCTATCAGCTTAATTTGTTTCACGTGAAACATGATAAGTTTTTGTAGACTATTTTTTTTACACATATATATTTAATAAAATTAAAAAAATTTTATGTTAAAAGCTACAGATATAATAATTATTGGAGGAGGGCATGCAGGTGTTGAGGCGGCAAGTGCAGCCGCTAGAGTAGGAGCTGAAGTTTTGCTTGTTACAATAGATGAGGACAAAATTGGAGAAATGTCGTGCAATCCAGCAATAGGGGGAATAGGCAAAGGCCATATAGTCAGAGAGATAGATGCATTGGGAGGTTTGATGCCAAAATGTGCGGATAAGGCAGGCATTCAATTTAAAGTTTTAAATGCTAGCAAAGGTCCTGCTGTGAGGGGTCCAAGGTGTCAAGCAGATAGAGAATTATATAAAAAGGCTGTGAAAAGTGAAATAAAAGATCTAAAAAATATTAATATTCTCAGTGCAATAGTAGAAAAAATAAAAATAGAAAACAATATTTGTAAAGGAATACAATTAAGCACGGGTCAGTTTATAGCTTCAAAATCTGTAGTATTAACTACAGGTACATTTTTAAATGGTATTATTTACATAGGAAATAAGAAAATTTCAGCTGGTAGAATTAATGAAAAATCTTCTGTAGGGCTAGGGTATTTTTTGAAATCTCTTAAATTGCCAATGGCTAGGTTAAAAACAGGAACTCCTCCTAGGTTAATTAAAAATTCTATAAACTTTGATGGTTTAGAAGAAGACATGGGAGATTCTAGGCCAGAGTTTTTTTCTAAAGATACAAATAAATTATTTACTAAGCAAATATCTTGCTATGCGGCTTGGACGAACCCTAAAACGCATAGCATAATAAAAGAATCTTTGAAGGAAAGCCCTCTCTACAATGGTACAATATCTTCAACAGGCCCTAGATACTGTCCTTCAATAGAAGATAAAATTCACAGATTTTATGGTAGAGACAGACATAGGGTGATGTTGGAACCAGAAGGTCTTAATTCAGATATAATCTATCCCAATGGTATTTCCACATCACTGCCTGCTGAATTTCAAAAAAAGTTTATATGCTCTATACAAGGATTAGAAAAAGCAAAAATAGCTCAACTTGGTTACGCAATAGAGTACGATCATCTAGACCCAAGATCTTTAAAGAAAACATTAGAAAGTAAAAGTATAAATAATCTTTTTTTTGCAGGGCAAATTAATGGTACAACAGGTTATGAAGAAGCAGCAGGACAAGGTTTAATAGCAGGCATCAACGCAGCCTTAAAAACCAATAACTCTTGTAAAAACTGGGAATTAGATAGAACTGAGTCTTACATAGGTGTAATGATAGATGATTTAGTAACCAGAGGGACCCCTGAGCCATATAGGATGTTTACATCAAGAGCAGAGTATAGGCTTTATTTAAGAGCAGACAATGCAGATCTAAGGCTTACTGAAAAGGCAATAAGTTTAAATATTATCTCAAAAGAAAGAAAAGAAAAGTATCTTAAGTACAAAAAAAATATAAGCTTGCTGAAAAAAAAGTGCCTAAATACTGTTATCTTACCACATAAGGCAAAAGAGATAGGGCTAAATTTAAGTGCTGATGGAAAAAAACGAAACCTGTATTCTTTAATAGGTTTTAATAATATTGATAAAAAGAGACTCCTAGAAAAGTTTTCCTTCCTAAGAAGTTCACAAAAGGAAGTTTTGGATCAACTCATAATTCAGTCAAAATATCAAACACATGTTCAGAAGCAAAAGGGGAGTGTGTATTCTTATAATAGAGATAGAAGTATTAAAATTCCAGTGAACATTGATTATAAGAAAATTGGAGGTTTATCAAAAGAATCATGTGATGCTCTAGAAAATGTTAAGCCTGAAGATTTGGCTAGTGCTGCAAAAATTCCTGGGGTCACAGCAGCTGCTTTATCTTCTGTTCTTTTATATACTAAAAAGGTAAAAAAAATTGCTGGATAGTGAAAACAAGGATATAGACGCATTCAGAAAGTTAACTAATGCTGATGCTTATAAAATCCAGAATATTAAAATATTTATAAAGACTTTAGATGTCTACCAAGAGAGGATGAATCTGATTGGAAAAAGCACTAGGAATAAGATTTGGAATCGTCACATTCTGGATTCTGCGCAGATAAGTGATTACTTGCATAAAGAGAAAAGTAATAATATGACAATTGATGTAGGATCTGGAGCAGGGTTTCCAGGGCTTATTTTATCAATTTTAGGACGAAAAGATATAATATTGTGTGAAAAAAGTAAAAAAAAATCAACCTTTTTAAGAGCGGTTTCCCAAGAACTTAAATTAAAAATTAAAATTTTTGAAGGTAGAATAGAAGACTATGATGGAAAAAATGTTAAGACTATTATATCAAGAGCATTTTCTCCGTTAAAGAATTTTTTAGTTAAAGTAAAACATCTTATTTGTTATGACACCGTTTTAGTTCTACATAAAGGAGAGAGGTATGTTCAAGAAATAGAGGAAGCTAAAAATTCTTTTTCTTTTAATTATAAGTGTTATAAGAGTTTAACAAGTCGAGATTCTAGGGTTTTAAAAATAAAAAATGTAGAAGCACCTTATGCAAGAAACTAAAATTATATCTGTTGTAAATCAAAAGGGAGGAGTGGGAAAGACTACTACTGCTGTAAACTTAGGAACAGCTTTAGTCGCAATAAACAAAAAAGTTCTTTTAATAGACTTAGATCCCCAGGGCAACCTTTCAACAGGGCTAGGAATAAAAAGTGAAGATAGAAAAATAACTGTTTATGACTTGATCATGCTTGACGAAGTAATACTAGAAAAAGCTCTTAAAAACACAAAAATTCCTCTTTTAGATATTGTATCTTCTAGTATTAATTTATCAGGAATAGAGTTTGAGCTTGGAGAAGATAAAGATAGAAATAAAAAATTATATAATAAAATCAGTAATATAAAAAGTAAATATGATTTTATTATCATAGACTGTCCTCCTTCACTGGGGATTTTAACGATCAATTCATTAGTAGCTTCTAGTTCTGTTTTAGTTCCATTGCAGTGCGAATTCTATGCTTTAGAAGGTTTAGCACAATTACTCAAAACTTTAGAAGCGGTAAAAAATAACTTAAATCCATGTTTAAAATTAGAAGGCGTGGTACTAACTATGTATGATAGTAGAAATAGGTTATCAGAAGATGTTATTAATGATGCAAGAGAGCACCTAGGAAATAAGGTCTTCAAAACTGTTATTCCAAGGAATGTAAGGCTATCAGAGGCTCCTAGTCATGGTTTGCCTGCAATTTTATATGATAGTAAGTGTGCAGGTTCTGAAGCGTATATAAGTCTAGCTAAAGAGTTCATTAACAGATAGCTAATTAATTAAAAGGAGAAAATTATTACTAAAAAAAGATTAAAAACTGGTTTGGGAATATTATTAGGTTCAGATATTGAAAAAAAACCTGAAATAAAAACAAAAAATGAATTAGATGTACCAATATTAAAGATAGATAATATAAGTCCAAACAGTGATCAACCAAGAAACAGTTTTAATAAAGATAGTATTAATGAACTTGCAAATTCAATTAAGTCACAAGGCTTGTTGATGCCTATATTGGTAAAAAAAAATGCTAAAAGGATTAATAAATATACGATAGTTGCAGGTGAGAGAAGGTGGAGAGCTTGTAAGTTGATAGGTTTTAAGACTATAAAGGCCATAATTGTAGAAAATACAACAGAAAAAACTGATGCATTAGCTGCCATCATTGAAAATGTACAAAGAGAAGACTTATCACCCCTAGATGAAGCATTAGCATATGAGAAGTTAATTAAAAACTACAGCATGAAGCATGAGGACATAGCGATAAATACTGGAAAATCAAGAAGTTACATAACTAATATCATAAGAATATTAAGTTTGAGCCCTAAGGTTAAAAAGTTATTACAAGAGGAAAAGATATCTTTCGGACACGCAAGAGCATTAGTAGGGACTTCCAAGCAAGAAGTTTTTGCAGATAAAGTAATTGAAGAGAAGTTAAATGTAAGAGAACTAGAAGACTTAATAAGAGCAAAAAAGAGTGGAGTTAATGATCATAACTCTAAAAGTAATAAACATTCTATAAAAAAAGATCCTAATATATTAGATTATGAAAAGTATTTGTCTTTAAAATTGGGCTACAAAGTAGAAATTAAAAACAATATGGGAAAAGGATATTTAAAAGTAACCTATAAAAATTTGGAACAGTTAGACGCTATAGTGGAACTTTTTAATAATCAATAATATCAAATAATGATTTTTTTATAAGTATGTCATTTATGGAGTTATTAAGTTTGCAAGATATCTCTAAATCTAAAATATTAACAGAGTAATCACGCAATGATTTAATTTTTAGTTTGGATAGTTGTTTATTGATTTTTCCATGACGAGAGAAATGAACAATTGGTTTTAAATTCTTAATATCATGAAGTTTTTTTTCTTTAGCTAACAATAAAATATTAAAGTGCTTTCTTATAGATCGGAGTATTGTTATGTAGTTGACACCTAAACTGCAGGTTTTATCATAAAGATAGCTAATTTCATTACTACTAGCAATCCCTATAGAATCACATAAATTGTAGATATTTATAACTGAGTTATCTCCTACAGCATTAAGTATATCTTCAAAACTAATTTTTTTGCCGTCTGCAAATAATGCAAGCTTTTTTATTTCACTCTTTGTAATCATACTATCATTTCCAAATCTGTTACTTAAGTAGTTCAGGCTAGGTTCATCAAGAAAAAGCGAGAACTCCTTTGCATATTTTAAAATAGAGTTTTTTACATTAACTTCTTGATAACAAGTTATTAACGCTAAGTTTTCTGAGTTTCTAAATTTATTAACTATTTCTGAGTTATTAGGTAGATATTCTGATTCTAGGATGATAAGGTTAGCCTTTTCCTTGTCTATATTTTCGAATATAGAAATAAAATCTTTATCTGCCTTAATTAAATCAAGATTAATTTTAATAACAGAAAATTTATAAAAAAACGACTTTTGATAAATTAACTCGTTTATGTAGGAATTAGATCTAGAAAACTCTTCATAATTTAATTTTACTATTTCTACTGATTTATCATAAAAATAAAAAACTTTTTTATATATTTCATCAGATCTTTCATTTACTTTGCCTCTATCAGGCCCGTGAATGAGAATAGCTTTAAATTTTAGAACATTATCAATAAATTTATTAAACTCCCAATCTTTTATTAACATATTTAACTCTTATTATTAGAAAGAAAAATTAATAGCCTTTTATATATTACTTCTGACAGCAACCGTATAGTTGTTTGTTCTGCTTTCTTTTTACTTGCCAGTGTAGATCTTATATTATTCAATACTAATGTATAAGGGGAGCTATTTTTTTCTTCGAACAAATAAATTAATTTATCATAACTCTTATCCCTATAATAAATTTTAACATTAGCTGAAATCTCATTCTTATACCTCGATATTTTTCTGGTACTATCTGATACAGTTCCTCTTGTATCTGATTCTGTCTCTATTTTTATTATATACTTTACTTTATTTTGTACAGGGAATAAGTTTAAAAGGGCCTTTTTAATTTTTAGGGAGGCTTTTTTTTTATCAGTTAGGATTGCAAAAGACTGTAACTGATAAACCTCTTGAAGAGTGTCTTTATAAACTGGTTTGAAATTACTACAACTGCTAATTAAAAAAAAAATTAATATAAAAAATATTTTATTTATTAACATCAAATTACCAAATTCACTACTCTATCCGGAACAACTATTAATTTTTTAATAGTATTTTTGGTTAATGCATCTTTAACTTTATCGTTATTTAAAACTAACTCTTTTGTTTCACTTTCATTTAATCCCTTCCTAATATTTATTACTAGCTTTTTTTTACCATTAACTTGTATTATTAAATTTATAGTATTTTCTTCGAAGAGCTTTCTATTATACTCAGGCCAATTTTCTTCTGTTACTAGGTTTTTATATCCGAGTATTTGCCAAAGCTCTTCTGCGAAGTGAGGAGTAAGTGGGCTCATCATGACAACCCATTTTGAAAGAGTATCATGTAGAGTAACGGTCTCTAATTTGACATTAAGAAAAAAGTTAGCAAATTCTCTCAATGCTGCCACAGCAACGTTATATTGAAAACTATCTAAACTTCTAGTAACTTTTTCTATACATAAGTGTGTCTTTTTTATTAATTCTAACGACTGATCACTTATACTGTCAGATGATTTGTTTATATCTTTTCTACTAAAGTCGAGCCTATTAAAATAATTCCATATCTTAATTATAAATTTTTTTGATCCCTCTATCCCACTATTGCTCCAATCCAAGTTCCTTTCTGGGGGACTATCAGAAAGCATAAATATTCTTGCAGTGTCAGCTCCATATTCTGATATTATAGACACCGGGTCTACTATGTTTTTCTTAGACTTAGACATTTTTTCAGATTTGATAGCTGAAACTTTTTTTCCTGTTTTTTTATGAATAAAAGAATTTTCTTTTCTTATCAAGTCTTCAGGAAAAACCCATTTTCCATCTTCATCTTTATAAGTTTGATGACATACCATTCCTTGACAGAAGAGGCCTTTAAAAGGTTCATCAATTTTTATTTCTCCTATACTATTTAATGCTTTAACGAAAAACCTTGAATATAAAAGATGTAATACGGCATGCTCAATTCCACCAACATATTGATGTACTGGGCACCATTTCTTTATTTCATTAGAATTAAGATTTAATTCATTTTTAGGATTAAGAAATCGCAAATAATACCAAGAGGAATCAAAAAATGTATCAAGAGTGTCAGTCTCTCTAACAGCTTTGAGTCCAGTTTCTTTGCAAATAGTATGTTTCCATGTAGGATGATTTTCTAATGGATTTCCTCCTTTAGAAAAATCTATATCATTGGGTAGCTCTATAGGAAGCTCACTTTCTTCAACAGCAATTGTTTCTCCATCTTCTCTGTAGATAATGGGAATAGGACATCCCCAGTACCTTTGCCTCGAAGCACACCAGTCTCTTAATCTATATGTAACATTTGCTTTACCAATGCTCCTACTTTCAATCTGTTTTATTATTTCTTTTTTTGCATCATCTACTGATAAACCATTTAAAAATTGAGAATTAATTAAGATACCAGATCCAGTATAAGCTTTAGTTAATTCTAAATCTCCTAAATCATTTACTTCTTTTACTACAGCCTTAATTTCAAGATTATATTTTTTTGCAAAATCAAAATCTCTTTGATCATGTGCTGGTACTCCTATAACAGCACCTGTTCCATATGTGGAAAGAACGAAGTTAGCTATATATATGGGTAACAATTTATTTTGAAATGGATGCAATACATATAAATTTGTAAAAATACCATTTTTAGGAGCTTTGTCTAAATCTTCTTCGTTAACAAATGAACTTCGCCAATCTTTAATAAAGGCTGCAATTTCTTCAGATTTTTTTGAAAGCTTTATAGATAGGGAATGGTCTGGAGCAAGCGCAATAAAAGAGGCACCAAAAAGGGTATCAGGTCTAGTAGTGAATACTTCTATATCATTGTAATCATGAACCAAATTATTTTTTTTAATATTAAATGATAATTGTGCACCGACAGACTTACCAATCCAATTCTTTTGCATAATTTTAACATTTTCTGGCCATTCATTTAAATTGTCTAGGTTGTCGAGAAGAGGTTTAGCAAACTTAGTAATAGCTAAGAACCATTGATTTAAAAGTTTTTTTTCTACATTTGCTCCTGAACGCCAGCCTTTTCCATCAATAACTTGTTCATTGGCCAAAACAGAACCTTCAACTGGGTCCCAATTTGCCCAACTTTCTTTTTTATAAACTAGTTTAGCATTAAATAGTTTAATAAATATTTTCTGTTGTTGTTTTATATAATCAGATGAACAGGTGCTAATTTCTCTATTCCAATCATAGGAAATACCCATTGATTTCAATTGGGTCTTCATATTTTTTATATTTTTTTCAGTCCATTCCCGAGGATGTATACCATTTTCTATAGCAGCATTTTCAGCAGGCATACCAAAAGCATCCCAGCCCATTGGATGAAGAACATTAAATCCTTGAGATCTCTTATATCTAGCAAGAACATCACCTAGGGTGTAAACTCTTACATGTCCCATATGTATTCTACCTGATGGGTATGGAAACATTTCTAAAACGTAGTAAGGATCACCGTTTTTTTGTATAGAAAAAAGTTTTTTTTCACTCCAAGTTTTTTGCCAAAAGGCTTCAATTTTTTTGTGGTCATACTCTTTATTGGTAGAACTCACTTACTGCCCTTTGTATTTAATTGCTATTATTGGCAAGAGTCCCTGCTCTTTGTACTATTTTTCTTTCAAGTCTTAAAGTAATATCAGGATGCACTTTAACATTTGACCATGAATTGCCTTTCTGGATTTGTTTAAATAAAGAAACTTTTACTCCATCTGCTCTTAATTCTTGAGTGCTGACCAATACTGAAATTTTAACTCTTTCGTTGGATTTATTTTTTAAATTATACCAGTCAGTGATTATTATTCCACTATTACTATCTACACTTGCTAAAGGCATTGTCGATGATAATACCTCTAAAGAAGCTTTCCAAAGATGGGGATTTATAGAAAGTTGATTAACATTAGAGCTAGATTTTCTTGATGAGTTACCACCAAAAAGATTGCTCATTAATGAACCACCGCCTGCCTCAGCTACTTCTCTTTCAGCTTGTTGTCTTTTAGAATAAATAATATCATTAATATCTTGTCTTTCTGTCTTAGTTTTTATAGATGAACAGGAATAAATAATAGGTAATATTAATAGCATCATTAATAATTTTGAGATATAGATTTTAAAAGCGTTTATTATCATAGAACTTTTATAACATAAAAAAAAAAGGAGAATCAACATAAAGATGATTCCCCTTTTAAATAAAGTAATTTATTACTTTTAGAAGCCGATAGCTAATCTAGTCATTATACCATCAACATCTGTATCAGTCACACCATTAGCAACTTGTTCTATATCAATATACGTAGCTCCAACTTTCATTCCGCCACCTAATTGATATTCAGCTGAATATGTTCTAGTTGTAGCTGACTCTGATTGGTTACTAGTATTAGTGAATTTTGTCTCAACTTGACAAGCACCTATACCAATATTACCCATATTGTAAACGCCACAAACTGATGTACCCTCATTGTTACCAGCATTATTGTTTTTGATTTGACCTGCATCACCAGCTTCATTTTTTCTATAATCTGCAGAAAAATTACCATATGTAACTTTAGCTGAATA
>MDTB01228604.1_pt1 | contig 36766 bp, 36 predicted proteins | sample 811161 | NCBI WGS metagenome assembly MDTB01 (sample SAMN05326650, study PRJNA326480) | marine metagenome | isolation source: seawater | place: Mediterranean Sea | collected 2009 | reverse complement strand
GGTTCCTAATATTAAATATTTTTTGGTTCCTGCCAGCTTCTGGATAAAGGATAAGATTCATTAACCAATCAGTAGCGGTGAGTTCTAATTTTTCTAAAGAACGCTTACCATAAAACGCCAATAAGTGATTACGAGCAAATGTATCAAGGGGTTTAATTCTCCCTTCATCCTGTAAGGGGATGTCTCCGATATCAAACCCTCTTAGGAAAGATATATTTAAAAAAAGAAGAAAGTAGTAAATAAATAATCTATTAACTTTCATCAGCTTACTTTCTCTTCTTCAGTGCTTTTGGAAGATTGACTAAAAGATGTATAAACAAACCTATGCTCATAATAATACTTGAGATATATGGAAATAACCTTCCAAAATTTTTTACTGCAGCCAAAACACTTGTCTCTTTATCAAGACCCTCAACAAAAGATGCTTGATAAAAAGTATATCCCTTATGTCTGAGAGGTTCATTCATTTTAATAAGTACTCTCCTTGGTATTGAATCTTCTACAAGATTAATCTCAGAACTATAACTTTTCGCAACATTAGTTCCAGGATGCATAACCTTATTAAAATCCAATAAATTTATAGAAAAAGGTAAATATGTTCGCTTATGTCTAAATTCTGTAAAAAATATATTATTCTTAATCTCAAATGTATCCGGATTCTTTTGCCCAAGAAAAATCCCATAGATTCCATCTTTATTTTCATTCACTCCTGTTATTTTAATAATAATTCCTGGACGATTTTGAGTCGCTTCTTTATCAGCTTTTTTTGGCAAAAGCACAAACTCATTTAAAAAACCTTTATAAATAGGATTGGCAGGAGAAATTCTATTTTCAATCCTCACATTCTCTAAATAATCAATTATATCTATCTCAATACCTAATTTATCATATTTTATTTTTTTTCCTGGAACCAGAATAGGTTGGTCAAAAACAGTGTACTCAAGACTATCATTGAGGGAAGTATTTACCAAGACCAACTCCATATCAAAATAATCATCAACATAGTTTATTGTCTCTCCCTCGCTAATGACCATATTACCCTCTGAACTGAACTGCGCAGTAATTCCACCTCCAAACAACAATAAAAGCCCTCCTAAATGAACAACTATGATACCAATTTTTTTAACCTTCCACAGGTTCTTTTTAAAAAGACTAAACCCAAGATTAACTGTCATTATAAGAAGAATTAAACGACCACCGGGAACAGGTATAAATCCAAAAATTAAAAATAAATAAGACGAGAAATATTTTACCTGTGATGCATATAGCCCTATATCTTTTTGAGCAATCGTACCAAAGAATACTAAAACTATTAACCAAATAAGAGAGTAGGAAAATATTTTTGGACTACTAAAAAAACCAAAAAATTTATTTTTCATTCTTCGTCCTTTTTATAGATTGAAGAACAAAATTTTATAAAATCTGGTTCAATTTGATTTACACCTTTAATAGAGGATGATAGTTTAATAAATACTGTTCTATTTCTAAGTCTATAAATCGATGCTATAATTGCTAATTTTTCATCGAGTGGGTTTATCAATCTAAAGTATAAATATTGTCCTAAGTTACTTGTCTTATTTATTGCAATCTTTTCTACCTCAGTATGGGGTAGAGGGTTCATTCCCATTTGACCTAACCAACGATTAACATTAGCACCTACTCCACCACTTTGACCAGAGAATGTTGTAATAGAAATATCTCCTACCCCATTAGAAAATGGCGCCTCAAAACTTGCAAGCCGCATTGAATGCCCAGAAACTTCTTTCCAATCCGTTGGTTTTTGCCATCCAAAATCAATATTCTTTTTACTATTATTATTTAAATTAATATTATCTTGTATAACATTTTTTGGTATTCGGTATACTCGTATATGTTCACCTGAGTCACAGGAGATAGAAATTATTTTGATACTTAGAAATAGAATTAGAATTTTACGCAATTGATATATTTTTAATACAAGAAATTGATAAAGATTAAGTATTCTTTTCAAATTGTTTATTATATCCATAATACAAGAAATAATAGAATTTAATTAAGAATATTATAGTTTTAATTTTCTATAAGATGAATCCGCTTTTTTTACAGATACTATCATAGATTTAAAACCTGGTGTCTTTGATAAAGGATCAACTTTTTGACTTATTAAAGTATTTACTTCAGGATAATACATTAATACTGCACCTTTCTTGATTTCAAAAGGTCTTACATGAATATTTTCCATTGTCCCTATATCATTTTTGATAACCACTTTATCATCTCTAAGAAAGTTTAATTTATTCATATCACTCTTATTCATTAATACAATATTCCTTCTATCTTGCCCTCTGTAGATATCTTCTTCTTCATATACTACTGTATTGAACTGTCCCTCTGAACGAACACTGAGTAGTTGAAACTCATTAACTTTCAAATAATAAGGTTTTGGAATATGATGATAAAAAAACTTTGCTTTTCCAGACTTTGTTGAAAAAATTGGTTTATGTAATACCCTTTTAGTAATATGAAATTCCTTTTTTGTCTTATCAATCATTCCAATCTTATTATAATCAGGAATTATCTGTGCTATTAATTTTCTTATATTTTCATGATTTTTTAACTTAATCCAATTGAAAATATTGGAATCACCTAAAACTCTGCTTGCAATCTCGGCAATTATTTCTACTTCAGAACGCAAATTTTTATATCTGTTGATTCCTCCATCGCTAAGTCTAACAAAATTAAACATTGACTCTTGTGTAGTGGATTGATGCTCTTCATCTCTAGCAAGGACAGGTAGAATAAGAGTATTTTTTCCTGTACCCCATACGTGTCCTGTATTCAATGCAGTGCTTGCATACACAATTGTTTCAATTTTAGATAGAGATGTGCTTGTTAATTCTGAATCTGGATTAGATCCATATAAGTTTCCACCAAGGCAGAATGAAAAATCAATTTCATTCCTATCTGCTGCATTAATACAAGCTAATGTATCATACCCCTCTATAGTTGGCAATAAAACATCTAATTCCATTAATCTTTTGAAAATTTCTTCCTTTAATTTAGGTGTCACACCCATCGAACCCATTCCTTGCACATTTGAATGACCTCTTATAGGAAGTAAGCCTGCATGTTTTTTCCCAACCATACCTCTAGTAAGTGCAAGGTTTACAATTTGTTGAACAGTTGCTGTTCCATGAGGATGATGTGTAATTCCCATACACCAAGAAAAGATCGTATTTTTTGATATAGAATAATAATTACCAATTTTCTCAATCTCCTCCTTCTTTATACCTGAACTATATTCTATTTCCTTCCAAGTTAATTTTTTGATTTTAGAGCAATACAAATTAAAATCTTCCGTAAAATTATTAATGAAATCAGAATCAATTAAATTTTTAGAAATAATGTATTTTGCAATACCACTAAATAGGGCTAAATCTCCACCTGGTTTAACCTGTATATATTCCGATGCTATTTTTGAACCAAAAATCAAACTTTTTATATTTGAAGGAATGCTAAACTTCAGTAAACCTTTTTCTACAACTGGATTAACAACTATAACTTTACCACCTCGTTTTCTAATATCTTTTAATTTTGTAAGCAGCCTAGGATGATTTGAAGATGGGTTTGCTCCAATCAAGAAAAAAAGGTCACAATAATCTAAATCTTCCAAAGCTACTGTAGCAGTGCCATTTCCCAATGATTTAGAAAGCCCAACACCACTTGCTTGATGACAGTAGTAAGAACAATTATTGATATGATTGGTTCCATATACCCTTGCAAATAGTTGTAAAAGAAAACCTGCTTCATTAGAGGATCTACCACTAAAATAAAAAAAAGATTTGTTTGGGATGGTCTTTTTTATTTTTTTTCAATGTATTCAAAAGCTTTTTCCCAACTTATAGGTGAATAATGATTACTTCTTGAGTTTAAAAAAACAGGGAAATTTAATCGTCCTGATTGTTCAAGCTCACGTGGCGAAAAATTTTTTAGATCCTTTATAGAGTATTTGTTGAAAAAATTTTCAGTTATCGGCGCTTGCATATCAGAAGCCATTGATTGTACGGACTTTTTACATATCTCTGGCCAGTGTCCCTGTTCATTTACCATACCACCATGCTGACCACCCATACCAAGTGCACAAGTTTTACATGAATTCTTTGAAAGTAATGTTTTTATCATATTTATAAAACCTACTTTCCTACCAATTTTCATTGTATATAAAACCGACCGAATTCCTCCAATACTTTTTCCTTTATACATAATACTTAAATTAATTCCATATTGCAAAATATCAGCAAAAATATAAATTAAATTTTTTATCTTATTTTAAATAAAATTGTTTCTCTTGAGGAGTCAGAGGCCTACCCATCCAAATAGGTCGGCGTAGTCCTTGGGGATGTGTTTCTTTATCCTTTGCTAATTGATTCCACTTTTTAAAATGCTCAAAGGATTTTTTAGTATCAACAAAAATATCACCATAGTTTTCATCAGAATTAGGCAAAGAAATACTTACTTTTTGTAGCCAGCAGTGAGCACCTGATATTGGGTCTGGATTTGTAGCATGTGTGATATTTTGGTGCACGCCACCATCTCTCCACCAAATCCTATTCGTATCAGGATCATTTGTTTCCCAAGATTGAATACCTTTCACTGTCTTCATCTTCCATAACCCATCTCCCATATTGATTATATCAACCGTATTAGACATGAAACGATTACCGCTATCCTGCTCACGACGCCATCGTCCAATATGATGAGAACAAGCAACTATACTTGGTTTTATTGCTTCCGTTACCCATACTTTATCAACAAACCATCCAATCTCTGTTGTAACCTTAAGTAAATCTCCATTAACAACACCTATACGTTCAGCATCCTTAGTATGAATCCAAATTGGATTTCTATGTGCAATCTCAGTAAGCCATTTTGCGTTGGCAGATCTTGAATGAATATGAGTTGGTAATCTAAAATTTGGTAATAATATACATTCATTTTTACTTTGATCAAGATTATCAAGATGCACATGGCTTTTAATTCGGTATCCAGGAGTAGCATGATCTGAATAGCCAAAATCAACCATGGTCTGAGAAAATATTTCTCGCCTTTTTGATGGAGTCGGATACCCTGAAAAAAGACTTCCATCTACATGAATACCAATAATTTTACCATCTTTTTCCACTTGTCCATTTTGAAGGATTGTCACATCATCATCATGAATCTGTTCTTCATTATTCCTATATATATTATCCTTAACAAGGTATGCACCATATTTACGCATATACTCTAAAGGTGTAAGATTCTCTTCCTTTGCAGTTTTAATTAGACCTTCTGTATTATCAAATATATATTGGTAATATTCATCTATATTGATTTTCTTCCCTTTGCGATATGGACTCATAAAATGTTTTCTAATACCTAAATCATTTTTCTTGTCTATTTCCCAAGATAGCTCTATCCAGAATTCATCCTCTTCCCAAACTTCACCAGGGTTGACTTCATATGTAAAATTAATTTTTTTACCATCTCTTCTTGCTTTTTCCCTCATTACCGGCTGACGGAATGCAATCCAAATACCTGCCTGAGTTTCATATGAATTCAAATCATGTCTTTCAGAAGCATGTCCCATAGGTAAAACATAATCAGCAAAAAAGGCAGTCTCATTCCAAGTTGGTGTAAGTGCAATGTGGCAACCAATCTTTTCTATATCTGATAACATCTCAATCCAAGTGAAACCATCTGGATAAGTCCATACTGGATTAAAAACCCTAGTAAAATAAACATCTAAATCACCTCTATTATCTTTCAATAGATGAGGCAATATCTGACTCATTTCATAATGAGATAAAGTATACTCCGGAGGCCAGTTTAATTCATTCCAGGCATCTGGACCTGGAGGATTATCAAAAAAGTTGGGATGAAATTTATTCCAAGCACTAGGAGAAGTGCCGCCTTCAGTTCCTACAGATCCTGTTAGAATGTTCAATAAATGTAGAGTCCGAGAAACTTGCCATCCTCCTAGATTACCTATTGAAGGTCCACGCCAAACATGAGACGAAAACTTGCTTCCTGCTTTACCAATTAACTGAGCAATACGAACAATCTGATCGACATCAATTTGTGCTTCTTTAGCTGCAAATTCTGGAGTGTATTCAGCCCATTCTTCCTTTAGGCGAATAATAAATTGATCAAATTGTATTGGATCGTTAGGGTGTAATTGCTTTAAATAATCGTCCCAATTGACCCAGTTTTCAAGATAATGTCTGTCATAAAGATTATCCTTTAACAGGATATTAGCAATAGCCATAAAGATTGCAGATTCACTTCCTGGATAGGTTGGAAGCCACTCATCTGCCATAGATGCAGTATTGGATAATCTAGGATCAAGAACAATAAGTTTTGCACCTTTCATCATTCCTTCCATTATGCGTTGAGCATGAGGATTAAAATAATGACCAGTTTCTAAATGAGAGGATGCTAAAAGGATAACCTCTGCATTTGTATGATCTGGACTTGGTCGATCATATTTATGCCAAAGAGCATATCCAGTTCTAGCTCCAGCAGAACAAATATTAGTATGAGAATTATGGCCATCAACACCCCAAGCTTTTAACACTCTCTCAGCATAGCCTTCATGCCCCGGTCTACCTACATGATAAACGACACCATCCTTTCTTTTACGCAACGATGATGCAATTTTTTCACCTATCTCCTTTAGAGCCTGACCCCAACTAATTTGCTTCCATTTTCCCTCTCCTCTCTTTCCAACTCGTTTAAGAGGGTATAGTATTCTCTCAGTGTCATTAATTTGATTTATGGTAGCTGGCCCTTTTGCACAATTTCGACCTCGGCTCCCAGGATGATGAGGATTGCCTTCAAATTTTCGTACTTTATTAGATTCTTTATCAATATAAGCTAAAAGTCCACAAGCTGACTCACAATTAAAACAGGTGGTAGGTACGATAGAATAGTGTCGTTCTTTTTTTTCTGGCCAAGATAATGCATCTAATTCAATAAAATCATCCCACTCACTTGGATCTGGATATCTGTATAGTTCACGTGGCTCTTCCATTGCAAATTCTTCGGACCAATCATCACGATTTGAAATCTTAGGTATAAGTCCTAAGGACTCTGAAAAAGTTTCAATCCAACTACGTTTCATAACTAACTCAAAGGTATCATCTGTGGAATCCTAATACGAACAAATTCAGTAAGGAAAATTCCAATAAGCACCAATACTCCAGATACGATATAATTTGTTGGGCTATAAATCAAAATCATCAATGGAATAATACTCCCTAGAATAATTCCTATCCAAAAATATTTTGAATAATATCCTGTAGTCATCATTTTAATTGCTTTTTTTGTGTCAGGTGTATCATTATAGAATACTGTTTCCTTTAAAATAATCAATAAATTCAGAGCAATAGTATATTGCAATATCGTTTGCATAAAGGTTAATGAGTTAGGTGCTATGAACATAAGAGAAATAACACCTGCCATAATTGAATGCGTTAACATATGAATTGCACCTAACCAGGGCGATTGCCAAAAATCACGCGCTCGTGCTTGATTAAAAAGAAACGCAGTATATACAGAACCCAAAACAGCAAATATAATACCCACATTCCATAAAAATTGTATTCCAAATTCTATATAATAATCAACTAGTAATAATGATACTATTCCTCCAAATATCGTTATAATGTATGCACCTTTGACCAACCAAGAATTCCATTGAGGGCGAAGAAGGACATATAAAAATCTATCAGGTCGGTCTAAATCCTTTACTAGCAATGCTCCTGTGAGAGCCATAAAAAAAAGAGTTAAATAAAGACTGTTTAATTCTGATACTTTATCAATATTAACTGCAAAAATCTTACCAATAGCCGTCATTAAAAAGGTACCAGTTGCAACAGCTTTGGTCCATACATATCCAGTTACCTCCCAACCCCAGAGCACACCTTTACTTGGTGAGTCATATACTCTTCTTGAAGAATCGGAATCAATATTAATTTGAATCTCTTTGGCAACATTATCAATTGCACGATGATCAATTGGATTATCCGACTGTGCAGCACTCTCCATTGCTAATTGTATTAATAAATTCTCAGTATCTGATTCATTAACAAGTTTATCTGCAAATTTTGCATAATGCCCAACACCTTTAGATTGCTCTGACCAAACATATTCCTGATTTACCGTGGTTGAGTTTGGGTCTAACATCTCTTTGCTACCATTTATATAATATAGATTTGGTACGGTATTTTTTTCTGGTTTACGAACCATCGTATCTTGGTTAGATACTAAATTAGAAATTTTTGTATCTGAATTACTTAAATCTCCAGAAATAATTGCCTCTACAGGGCAAACAATTACACATGCAGGTTCATAGCCATTATCAAGACGATGGGCACAATAATTACATTTTGCCGCAGTATTTGTTTCTGGGTCTATATAAAGCGCATCATAAGGACAGGCCTGCATACATGATTTACATCCAATACAACGATCGTTATCGAAATCTACTATCCCATCTTTACGGGTATATAGTGCCGTAGTAGGACATATCTCAACACAAGGAGCATTCGAACAATGATTACAACGATGCACAGAAAACTCTCGAGAGCTATTTGGAAATACTCCTTTTTCTATATATTTAACATGGGTACGATTTACACCAATCGCGACATCATGTTCGCTTTTACATGCAACTGTACAAGCATGACAACCGATACATAAACGATTGTCAATTACAAACCCGTAATTCATAAATTCATTATCATATCTATATATGAAAATAATAAATCAAATGATATGATTATAATCTTAAAAACATTGAAATTCTAATATGACTAGTGTTTCTGTTTATATCTTAATTGGCGGTAAAAGTAGAAGATTTGGATCTTCTAAATGGAAAACTATCATTAATGGAGAATCTGTTCTAGATCGAATTTGGAATGCTTGTGAACAATTTAAATTTATATCTCTTGTGGGGAAAAAAAAACCTGAAGGAATAGAAAAACCATTCATCAAAGATATTTCAACTATCCAAGCACCAATAATTGGTTTATACTCTGCACTAAAAGATACTAAGAGTGAATGGATTCTTTTACTTTCATGTGATCTTCCATTATTGAATAAAGATATATTGTATCGATTGTGGTCTCACGCAAATCTAGAAGAACAAATTATTGTTCCAAGAATATCTGGGACATTGCAACCGACCTGTGCTTTCTATAATAAACAAATTCTTAGTGAATGTGATAATTGGATTAAGAATAAACAATATGGACTTATTGATTTTATCAAATGCAATGGATATCATGATGTTGATTTAACTTCCTATTCCAAATTATTTTTAAATATGAATACAAAAAATGATATTACTAGAGCAGAAAAAATATTAAGATTAAATTCTCAAATCAAATCACTACTGTAATTATGATAAAACCACTAATTCAAAAATTAAAAAAATTTGCAAAAGTCGATTTCCCTATTGCTGATGTTTCATCTTATCTAAAAAATTTAACTATTACGCAAGAAGAATTAAAAAAGTACGACTTAAGAAGAACAGACACCTATACCAGAAACTTAATTCACAAGAATAAAGATTTTGAGATAATGATTCTATGTTGGCCACCAAACAAATCTGCTCCGATTCATGGTCATGAGGGTGAAAAATGCTGGGCTAGAGTACAAACCGGTCAACTGAAAATTTGTAATTACAAGCAAATATCATCAAAACCTCTTAAACTCAATAAGATACAAGAGTGGACCTGCAATCCAGGATTTCTTGACGGGCCAGCTGATATACATTCAGTGGAAAATATATCAAAAAATAATGCAATTAGTTTACATGTATATGCAAAACCATATGATTCTTGTGATATATATAATTTAGAAAATGGAACTATCAATCGCGTAAAATTGAGCTATCATAGTATTGATGGAATTATCTGCTAAAGAAACCCATTATATATCTAATTTTTCAATCCTTCTTTGATGCCGACCTCCTTCAAATGAGACTTTTAGCCAGAAATCAACAACGTCAAATATTTCTTTCTTACTCATAAAACGAGCTCCTAAGGATAATATATTAGCGTTATTATGTTCACGTGAAAGTTGAATTATTTCTTTAGGGCCATTATAAAAAACAGCTGCTCTAATACCTTTTATTCTATTTGCAGCCATCGCCTCACCCTGCCCTGAACCGCCTAAAATAATACCTCGACTATTAAGATTGGAAGCTACTGCGCGAGCACACGGAAAAATAAAATCTGGATAATCATCTAAAGCATCGTACTCATATGCACCATGATCAGTAACATCATATCCTTTTCCTAATAAAAATTCTTTGATTGAATTTTTCATTTCTAGACCGGCATGATCAGTTGCTATATGAATATTCATAAAAGAGATTTTATATGTAATCTTATAACTTGTTCTACCTTAGTAGATGTAAAACCATATTTATTTGCTAATTCACTTCCAGGAGCAGAAGCCCCATAATGATTAATAGCAATATTCAACCCATTAATACCAGTATATTTTTCCCATCCATTTGTAATACCAGCCTCCATTGAAACCTTTATACAACGACGTTCTGGGATAATTTTAGTTTTATATTCATTTGGCTGTTTATCAAATATCTCCATACATGGCATACTTATAACACGAATTTTTCTATCAAACATTAAATCAGCAGTTTCTAAGGCAAGAGATACTTCTGAGCCAGTTGCAATAAAAATTAAATCTGGATCATCATCACAGTCTCTGATAATATAGGCACCTTTTCTAACACCTTCTTCTAATAATGAATAGTCTTTATCATAAACAGGAACTCCTTGGCGTGTCAGTAAAAGAGCACTCGGAGTATTCTTATTCTCAAGGGCCATTCTAAAACATATGGCTGTTTCTTTAGCATCCGCTGGACGAAAAACATTAAAATCAGGTATTGTTCGAAGAGCCATAGCATGCTCAATAGGCTGATGAGTTGGCCCATCTTCACCAACATAAAAAGAATCATGTGTGAATTCATGTATGACTCTTATCTTTTGAATAGCACCTAATCTCAATGCCGGCCTCTCATAATCAGCAAATACTAAGAATGTTCCTCCAAAAGGAATAACACCTCCATGCAATGCCATCCCATTCATCATGGCAGCCATGGGAAATTCTCTTACACCAAAAGGAATATTCCTACCTGATTGTTTATTTATAGTAAAGTCTGAGTAATTTTTTGCAAAATTACCTGTATAATTTGAGGGTTCTAAATCAGCAGATCCCCCTATCAAACTGGGTACTACTTTGGCAAACTCATCAAGAGTAGCACCAAATGCTTTTCTTGTTGGTATTGATTGACCAGATTCAAATTCTGGATATTTTGTATCAGGTAATTTATCTTTTATACAAATAGATATTAATTCCCCAAGTGATTCGGAGCTACTAATCTCATTACACATACTTTCCCAACTCTCCGATTGTTTAATTAGGGTAGAATATCTTTCCTGAAAATATTTGACTACTTCTTGAGGTAAATAAAATTTTTCAGTTGGTAAACCAAGATTCAATTTTGTTGCATCAATCTCATCCTGTTGAAGGGGTGCTCCATGGGTATTATGGTCTCCTTCCATAGTAGCCGTACCTTTTGCCATAATTGTATTACCAATAATTATACTCGGCTTTTTACTTCTCTTTGCATTATCAATAGCATTATTTATTTGATTATGATTATGACCATCTATCTGATAAACATCCCATTTAAAACCTTTAAATATCATTGCATAGTCTGTTGAATCTGACCTATCTGTATTTCCTGAAATCTGTGCTGAATTAGAATCATAGAAAACAATTAATTTTGATAGGCCTAAATGTCCTGCCAAGGATGCAGTCCCAAGAGTAACGGGTTCCTGAAGGTCTCCATCACTTGCTAAAACGTACGTAAAATGGTCAATGATATCACCACCAAATTTGGTTTTTACACAATAATCTTCTTTTGATTTAAATAGATTGTGAAGATATGCCTCCGCATGAGCAATCCCTGCTCCCATGGAAAACCCTTGCCCAAGTGGACCGGTAGTACATTCCACTCCTGGAATTTCAACTTCTGGATGCCCTGGAGTTCTACTTCCTAATTGACGGAAATTTTTTATATCTTCTATATTCAACCATCCTGTAAATAATAACAATGAATATTGCAGCATCGACATATGACCACCTGATAAAATAAATCTGTCACGATTAAACCATTCTGGATTATTAGGATCAAAACGGAGATGATCTTTATAAAGAAGATATAGAAAATCAGCACATGACATTGGACCACCAGGATGGCCACTATTAGCCTCCCGAGTGGCATCCATCACAAGACCTTTAATTACTGATATTGAAAATTGATCTTTATCTTTTTTTGACCAATTTTTAAAATCTTTTAAATCATTAAATGACTTCATTCTATACTCTATATGATATTTATAGGAATTTGAATAACAGGATGTATTTAACTAATAATATTATGCAATAATATAATATTGGATATTAATTATCTTACTTATTCGAAAGTTGATAAAAATCTTTTATTTTTCTAACCGGGTCAGATGAAGAAAACACCTCTGAACCAGCAACAAGGATATCTGCACCTGCATCGATTACCTCAGGAGCATTATGAATTTTAATACCTCCATCAACTTGAATATTCACACGGCCTAGACAATTCCTTAATAAAAATTGTTTAATTTTTTTTATACGATTATTAGATTTTTTAATATATCCCTGACCACCAAATCCCGGCTGAACACTCATTACCAGCACCACATCGACTTTATCTAAAAATGGTAGAACTGTCTTCAGAGGTGTATCTGGCTTTATCGAAATACCAACCTTACACCCACAGGATTTTATCAGGGTGATAATTTCTTCAGGTTTATCTGTTGCTTCAATATGAAAAGTAATATTATCAGCACCTGCTCTTGCAAAAGGCTCTACTAAATTTTCAGGTTGAATGACCATCATATGCACATCTAAAAACTTTTTTGTTTTTGCTCTAATAGACTTAACTACTGGAGGGCCTATAGTTAAGTTTGGTACAAACTGATTATCCATCACATCAATATGTATCCAATGTGCCTTACCTTTTTCACATATTTTTAATGCAGAACCTAAATCGGAAAAATCTGCAGACAATAGTGAGGGTGCTAGTTTAAATTTTGATTTCATATTTTTAATTAGAAATTATGCATGTTAACATGATAAGGGTGATCTATTATTAATCATATAGGAGAAAGTTCATTTAATATTTTCTCATTAAGAATCGCTTTAGTAATTCTTCCTGACATATAACTATCCATTAATTTATTCTGGATTAATCCCCTCTTATATACCTCCGCATAGGGGATAGTATGAAATGAGACCATTGCATATCTAGGAATAAATCTATCTTGAAATTCAGACTCTAATTCCAACTCTAGCTCTCTCTTTTTTTTGTACATAGGGTTATTAACTAAATCTCTCATCTCTATATAGTTTTCCAAGGCCATATCCGCAATAGCATGTCCATTTGGAATATGTTCTATTGAAAATCTAGAAAAGATTTTTTCCCAATCACCATTAAATTCATTAATTAGAGAGTTAATAATAGTGCAATCTTGAAAAGATGCATTCATTCCCTGACCAAAAAAAGGCACTATGGCATGAGCTGCATCTCCAAAAATAAGAAGTTTATCTTTATAGTTCCATTTATCACAATATACTGTTGATAAAGTCCCTACAGGATTACTATGATATGTTTCTATTAGATTAGGAATCAAACAAAGGGTATCAGGAAAATATCTTTTAAATAAATCATGAATTTGATTTTTTGATTTTATAGTAGAAAAACTTACCTCTCCATTTAAGGGAAGAAATAAAGTACATGTAAATGACCTATCCATATTAGGTAAAGCGATGAGCATAAACTTTCCCCTGGGCCATATATGTAAGGCCTTTGGTTCTAATCGAAAGTCTCCTTTATCGTTTGGAGGAATTGCTAACTCCTTATACCCATGTAATAGTGGTTTCTTTTGATAATTTATTGGATGAAATTGATTAATGCTTTTTCTAATAATTGAGGATGAACCATCAGACCCCAATACTCTAACATATGGAAAACTCTTTTTATTTTTAAAAATTAATCTATTACTAATTACATCAAGAGAATCTAGGTCATGTTCAAAATAAATCTTAGTGTTTGCGTTTTTTTCAGCAAATTCCATTAAAGTAATATTTAGAAAAGAACGAGAAATAGAATAAATAACCTCATCTTGCTTTTTACCATATGGATGTAAATGAGTGCTACCATCAAGGTCATGAATCATACGCCCTTCCATCGGTAGCATCTTTGTTCTAATCTCCTTATAGACACCTATATCTTTTAAGGCCTTAATACCTCTTTTTGAAAGGGCTAAATTTATAGAGCGTCCTGCAGATTGTTCTATATGTCTCATATCTGGCCGCCTTTCATAAATATCTACCTCGTAGCCATGATTTGATAAATAAGTTGCCATAACTGGTCCTGAAAGGCCAGCACCAATAATGGTAATATTATTTTTACTGATCAATTGCTTTTCTCAAAATATTAACAAATTCAAATATTTCAATAAAGGTATTAAACAAAGGATGAGGCGCAAGCCTTATAACATCAGGATTACGCCAATCACACACAACCCCTTGATCTTGTAGATACTCAAAAATTTTTTTCCCTCCACTTACAGTTATAGATAATTGACAACCTCGTTTTTTTGGAGTAATAATTGTAACCTCTGAAACTAATTCAACGAGTAAATATTCCATATAATTTGATAATTTTTTCCCCTTTGAAGCTATATCATTTATACCAACTTTATCGAATATCTCTAGCGATGCAAATAATGGTGCCATACCCAATACAGGAGCATTACTAATCTGCCAACCTTCAGATGTACATATTGGATCAAAAACAGAAGGCATATCAAACCTTGAATTTTTATTGTGGCCCCACCAGCCAGTTAATCTTGGTCCACTCCAATTATGATGACGCTCATGAATATACACTCCAGAAGGACTGCCTGGTCCAGCACACAAATATTTGTATGTACACCATGCAGAAAAATCAATTCCCCATTCATGTAATTTCATAGAAATATTTCCAACACTATGTGCAAGATTAAAACCAACAATGGAACCTTTTGATTTCCCAGCTTGAGAAATACTCTCTAAATCAAATGACTGACCTGTATAATAGTTTACACCACCCAAATATATTAATGCAGTTTCATCTCCATATTTATCAATTGTTTTTAAAATATCTTCATTGCGTAATACTTTTTCATTTTTTCTAGGAACCAATTCAATAATAGTATCTTCCGGATTATATCCATGATACTTAACTTGACTTTTTATAGCATACTGATCTGATGGAAAGGCATCTTTTTCCATTATGATTTTTATTCTTTTACCCTTTGGTTGGTAGAATGATATAAGTAATAAATGAATATTCACCGTCAATGCATTCATTACCACAACCTCTTTTTCATTTGCACCAATTAAGTTTGCTGAAGGTTTAGCTAGTTTTTCATGGAATGTTATCCAACGACTATCTTGACCACGTACACCTTGAGTAGACCATAGATCTAATTCTTTTTTAATATAATCAGGTACTTTTTTAGGCTGTAAACCAAGGGAATTGCCACAAAAATAGATTAATTCTTCTCCTTTTTCATTTTTTGGATAATAAAAATATTCACGGTATTTACTAAGTTCATCTTTTTGATCTAGCTTTGAGGCAAATGCTCTTGTAGTATTAAATATCATTTAAAATAATCATATGGTAGCCCTAGCCAATCCAGAGCATTTTTATATAATAGTTTATCTTTTACCCCTATTTCTAAATCGGATGATTCTATCATATTACCTGGCTTTAATTCACCTAGCTTAAAAGGATAATCTGTTCCTAATGCAATTTTATTGCCTCCTATTTTATCAAGAAGGTATGTCAACGTTTCTTTGTCATGTACTAATGAATCAACCCAAAACCGACCTAAATATTCTATAGGATCAATTTTATTATCTACTGCACATAAATCAGGCTGTACTTTAAAACCATGTTGAATTCTACCTATTGTTGCTGGAAATGAACCTCCTCCATGCGCAAAGGCTACTCTAAGATTAGGTAATCTCTCAAAAACTCCACCAAATATCATTGAACATATAGCTCTACTTGTTTCCGCTGGCATTCCTACTAACCATGGTAGCCAATATTTATTCATTTTATCCGCACCCATCATTTCCCATGGATGTATAAAAATGGACGCACTCAGAGCTTCTGCAGCTTCAAAAATAGGAAAAAATTCTGGGTCACTTAAATTTTTTCCATTGATATTTGTTCCAATTTGTATTCCACTTAATTTAAGGTTTTTTACACAGCGTTCTAATTCTTTAATAGCGAGACTACTATTTTGCATCGGAATAGTACCTAGTCCAAGAAATCTCTTTGGGTATTCATTAATAGTCTTACAAATATGATCATTTAATAACCGTGAAAAATATAAAGCGTGTTCAGCTTTAGCCCAATAATTAAACATAAGTGGAACCGTAGAAAGTATTTGAACATCTACATTTTGTTCATCGCATTCACTAATTCTAACTAAGGGATCCCAGCAATTACAATCTATAATTCGAAAACATTCACCATCTTTTATTATTTGTGCTGATTTCGCATTGTAATCTTGCAATGTCGCCCAACCACCATACCCAAATTTTTTCTCTAAATTTGGTAATGACCTTGGAATTATATGGGTGTGTATATCAATCTTCATCAGCTAATTGGTAGTTGAATAACCCCACAACTGCCACATGTTCTATTTTGTTTATTTTCCCAAAAAGAATCAAATAATGGAGGTAATTGGGTAACGATATCCTCAAGTTGAATATTTACTTCATAAAGGACATCATCACATACTTCACAATACCATTGAAATTTATCTAATAATCCCTCTTCTCTTTTATACTCAATAACTAACCCTACTGTATCTTTTAATCTTTGAGGAGAATGAGGAATATTCTTAGGTAATAAAAAAACCTCCCCTTCTTTGATTATAATATCTTTTTTGCTTCCATTATCAATAATTTTTAGAATCATATCACCCTCAATTTGATAAAAAAATTCTTCAATTGGATCTACGTGATAATCTTTTCTTGAATTAGGACCTCCAACAACCATAATAATAAAATCCCCTTCATCATAAAGCACTTTATTTCCAACTGGAGGTTTTAATAGGTTGCGATTTTTATCAATCCATTTCTTAAAATCTATTGGTGGTAAAAATTTCATTCTTTATCAATGGTTGCAATACATTTTAGCTCAATTGCGATTGGAGTTGGTAATGCAGAAATTTCCACAGTAGTCCGACATGGCTGGTTACTTTGAAAATAATCACTATATATTTCATTAAAAATATCAAAATCTCTTTTTATATCTGTCAAGAATATGGTTATGTCAATTAGATTATCCCAATGGCTACCTGACTCTTTTAAGATTATATTTACATTTTCAAAAACAGAATGGCATTGAATCTCTATATCATGACCTAGAATATCACCTTGCCCATCCACCATAACTCCAGGAATTACATTTGTTCCTGGTTTTCTTGGACCGACCCCTGATAAAAACAATAAATCCCCCACTTTTCTCGCATGAGGATATTTACCTACCGGTTCTGGTGCTTTTTTGGTATTAACTATGTTATTCATGATTGTCTTTTTCTTAGTTTTCTTAATTTTTCCCAAGTGGCATCATTAGCATATAATCTATCTACAATCTTGTTACCTAAAACTGATGTAAAAAAAATTTCCTCAACATCTTCAATTTTAATCTGTGTGTACCAAATATTATCGGGATATATGACTACTGCTGCACCTAATTCACAGACATCCAAGCATCCGGTTTTATTTGCTCTTACCATACCCTTTAATCCATGCTGATTTATTAATTGAACAAATTTCATTCTAATTTCCATAGCACCACATCTCATGCAATCACCTCGGGAACTATCTTTTGATCTTTCGTTCGTACAGATAAAAATATGCTTATGATATTTTCCATTCATCTTGGAATACAAATATTTTTTTGTTCTGTAAAAAAGTTTAAAATTTCCATCCCTCCTTCCCTTCCTAACCCAGAATTTTTCATTCCACCAAAAGGGGTTCTTAAATCCCGCACTAACCAACTATTAATCCAAATTACGCCGGCATCTATTTTACCTGAGACATCCTTTGCTTTTTGCTTATCTTCAGTCCAAATTGTGGCAGAGAGACCATAAATCGTATCATTAGCAATCTGTATAGCATCTTTTTTAGAGCTAAATGATTGTAAAGTAACTACAGGACCAAAAATCTCATCCTGATTGAGTTTTGAACTTTGATCTACACCTTCTAAAACCGTAGGCCCAATAAACCATCCCTTATCACAAGGTTTACTTAACTCAACTTTATTTCCACCTACTAAAATTTTAGCACCTTCTTCTTTTGCTAAATTAATATAGCTATAAATTTTATTATATTGATCTTTTGATGAAATAGCTCCAAATTCTGTATCTTCATCTAAAGGATTTCCAATTACTAATTGAGACACTTTTTTACAAAAATCTTCTTTGAATTTATGATAAATCGTTTTTTCTACTAATATTCTAGAACTACATAAACAAATCTGTCCTTGATTTAAAAAGGAAGACCTAACTAAAGTTTTTATCATAATATCATAATTACAATCATCAAATATTATTGCAGGATTTTTCCCTCCCATTTCTAGAGATAATTTTTTAAATGAATTTGAAGCATTCTTATAGATTATTTTACCTGTGGAAGTTCCACCAGTGAAAGAAATAGCCTTTATTTCTTTATGAGAAACTAATTTAGTCCCAACAGTTGATCCCTTACCATTTATTATATTAAGCACACCTTTGGGTAGACCTACTTTATTACAGATATCCCCAAGCATATACGCAGTATATGGAGTTATCTCAGATGGCTTTGCGATCACAGTATTGCCCACTACTAAAGCTGGTGCAATTTTCCAGGTCAATAAATACAGTGGTAAGTTCCAAGGCGATATGCAGCAAACAATACCAAGAGGTGACTTATGAATTTCATTATTTGATTTATTATTATTTAAATATTCAACTAGATTTAAATTTTTTCCATGCTCGGCAAAAAATTCAAAATTTGATATTGCCCTTGGTATATCTAGAGTCTTTGATAAAGATATAGGTTTTCCAGTATCTCTTGTTTCAAATTTTGAAAATTCTTCTAACCGTATACTTATTTCTTTAGAAATATTTATCATAAATTGAGCTCTATCATCCACAGACAATTGGGACCATAATGGGAAAGCCTCCTTCGCAGATTTGATAGCTCTATCTACATCCTCGAAATTAGAATCATTAAAATATCCATAAATTTCTCCTTTGGAAGGATCATATAATTCGATTTTATCTTTTGAATGTCCATTTACATATTCACCAGAGATAAAGTTTTTGACTACTTCTATCATATTATTTCCATTTTTATATCAACCGCAGATGCTTTGGCTGTTATCGCGCTCATGGAAATACCATCTACACCTAAATTAGCATAAGACTTAATTGTACCATAATGAATACCACCACTTGTTTCAATAAATACTTCTTCACTATTTGTTTGATTACGAATCATAGACACTGCCTTTGAAACAGTTTCCTCATCCATATTATCTAACAGAAAACCATCTAAATTAAAATTAAGACCTTCCCTAAGTTGCCTTAAATTATCAACCTCTAATTCTATTGGAAGATTGGATAAATTACCTTTTCTTACTTGCTCTATAGCTTTTGTAATACCTCCAGCAGCCTGTATATGATTATCTTTTATTAAAATAGCGGCTGAAAGGTTTAGTCTATGATTCCATCCTCCACCTACTTTTACCGCATACTTCTCAAACATTCTTAATCCAGGTGTCATTTTTCGGGTATCCATAACCATGAATCCTTCAGCAAAATCTAAATCGCAATATTTTTTTGTTTCAGTTGTAATTCCACAAAGACGTTGTGTTAGATTCAACACTACGCGCTCATATGTCAATATTGAACGAGCATCTCCATTAATCTCTGCGAGAATTTGCCCTGAAGAAACAGATTCCCCATCTTTTATAAACATATCTACTCTACAAGATTCTGAAAAAGAAAAAGGAATAAATTGCTCTCCACAAAAAATAAATTCCTCTGCTGCAATCATATTAGCCTTAGCAATTAAATCTTTTGGTATTGTATTGATTGTAGTGATATCTCCGTCAGGAGCATCTTCTCTGATAAAACCTTCTATCTGCGACTTGACCCAATTGGGATTAAGTTTTTCTATTTGCTCAAATGAAATACGCTTTCTCATTATGAACCAAAACGCCCACCATCTACAGATAAATTATGTCCGGTGATATACCCAGATTCGTCTGAGGCTAAAAAAGCAATTATATTTGCAATTTCTTGCGGAGTACCCAAACGTTTAAGTGATGTATTTTGTCCCCATGCTTCAATAACCTCTTCAACACTAATTCCTAAAGATTCGGCATTATTATTGGCTAGTTTTTGCAACCTAGGAGTAGAAGTATATCCAGGCAAAACATTATTAACGCATATACCATATTTACCTAATTCTAAAGCAAGTGTTTTACCCCATTGCGCTACACTTCCGCGAACAGTGTTCGAAACACCTAATCCAGGTATGACCTGATTTACTGAAGTAGAAATAATATTAATAATACGACCAGAACCTTGATTACGCATACCTGGGAACACTGCTTTTGTCAAAATATGGTTACATACCAACAAACGATTAAAAGCCAATCTAAATTCATCCTCATTTGCTTCAATAAGAGGCCCTCCTGGTGGACCTCCAGAATTATTGATTAAAATATCTACAGGTTTTCTTAATTTAGAAATATACAATTGAATCTTTTTTTTCAGCTCTTCTGGATTATCAAAATCTGAACATAATACTTCATGATTCTGTTCTTCATCACTGTTCAATATTTCAAGTGTATCATTTAGTTTGTTCTGATTACGAGCAATAAGAGTTAACTCACAACCTAATTCTGCCATTAGAACTGCTGAGGCTTTTCCAATACCACTTGTGCTACCACAAATAAATGCATGTTTATTTGACAAAGACAATCTCATGATTGAAAGCTATATCCTAAATTACTTTTAATATCCTTTGGTAAATCTGGAAGAGATGATCTTTGAATGAAAAAGGTTGATAAATCAGCTAAATCTGAAAAAACTTTATGGTGATCTGTTGTTGCTTTCAGATAAGCATGACCTGAAGAACCTCCCGTCCCAATTTTTGAACCAATCATCCTTCTCACCATAAGAGCGTGTCGATGCCTCCATGTAGTAAATAATTCATCTACATCCATAAGTCTTGTTAAAAAATTAAATGGAGAATGTAAGATAGGTTCTTCTCTATATAAAAATATTAATAACGCTGCCTTAGTAGCCTTATGAGATAATCGCTTTATGTTTTTTTTTATCAATTCATTATGTTTATTATCATCTATTATAGCAGAAAAAGAAGCAACTGCACGTTCATGCTCTTTAAGGTGATAAGCCACCTCATCATGATTATAGTTAGGATTGTTTCGAATGACATTTTCTTCATTATCTAACATTGTTTTGACAGCAATACTATATTGACTCCAAAAATCGAAACCTTCAAAGGATAGAAAAGGCGTACGCTCCAACCATACCTCAAGTAAATCAAAAAGAGATTTTTCATTTTCAGATTCTTGTATCTTTATTTTTTCCTGTTTTATTATTGTTGATTTATAATCTGTTCTACCATATTTAATTCTTTTGTCTTTCAATAGTCCTAGTTTATTTTCAATCTGCCTAAACTGTGCACTCTGAAACCCCGAAGCAGGAATTAAATCATCTCTAAATTCTAAAAAATCCATAGCAGTCATTGTTTCTAAAACTCTAACTTGATCAATAAGCAATTTTTGTATTTCTATAATTCGATTAAGCTTAGATACAGCTAAACTAACACCAGACTCTTCTACAACTTCTTTATTAAAAATATCCAATACCGAATCCAACTCATGTATAATTTGTTTGAACCAGAGTTCATATACTTGATGGATAATAATAAATAACATTTCATCATGTGCAGGTTTTCCTTTCTCCGCACTTTTTAGTTCTTGACTATTTAAAAGTGTATTTAGTTTTAAATAATCACTGTAGTTCAATAATTTTTTATTCATAAATATTCAATCCCATTCAAAACCAGAAACACTATCTGTTTTTGCACTTATTTCAATAGTATTATAATCTTGCATATCAGAAATAAAATAATAAAGAAATTTTGTTGATTCAATTTCATCCAACCAAACAGAGTCAGGAAAACCAAATGTTTCTAATACGTTCTTTTCAGATGGATTCTCTTTGAGAAATTCCCATATATCATATTCTGACATATAACCAAGAGTAAATACGGTCTGATTTTGTAATTCAGTGGCTATATTTTTTGTTGGCGGTAATACCACAACCTTAGGTGGTGAAGCGCATGAATAGAGGAATATGGCTAATAATAAGGGAACAAGCATCCCCTAAAGATACCTAGAATAAATTTGTCCAATCAATAAAATATATACTATATAATCATACTTTTTTGTGAAATAGAAAATGTTTACTTTAAATTTCATAATATATAAGGATTACACAATATGTCAAAAATTGATGCAAAAGATAGATTCTATTACAATAAAGATTTTTTAGGAAGTTCTTCTGGGAGGTCGATGCGAATTCTTTCAGAATATTATGGCCCACTACAAAAAATACAACGCAATAAAATATCAGATACGATTGTTTTTTTTGGATCAGCAAGAATCATGTCCCGTCAGAGCGCAAAAAATAAATTAGATAATGTCCTAAAAAATAAGGATGAGCACAAAATAAACTTTATGAAGATGAATCTAAAAATGAGCCGTTTTTATGATGAAGCTAGAGAACTTGCAAAAAAATTCACAAATTGGAGCAAAAGTTTACGTGGAACAAAGCACAGATATATCATTTGCTCAGGAGGTGGCCCTGGAATTATGGAAGCCGCTAACCGTGGGGCATCCGATGCAGGAGGTAAAAATATCGGGCTTACAATATCATTACCATATGAAGAATCTGGGAATAAATGGATTTCAGACGACCTCAGTATGAAATTTCATTATTTTTTTATGCGTAAATTCTGGTTTCTTTATTTCGCAAAAGCAATAATTGTCTGGCCAGGTGGTTTCGGAACTCTAGATGAGCTAATGGAAGTATTGACGCTTATTCAAACCGAAAAAATTAAAAAAAGATTACCAATAGTTTTATATGGAAAAGAATTTTGGGAAAAAGTTGTTAATTGGGAATATCTTTCAGAGATTGGGACAGTGTCTCCTCAAGATTTAGAATTATTTCATTTTTCTGATGATGTTGAAGATTCATTTAAATATGTTACTGAACTTCTAAAAAACAATCAACTAAAAGGACCAAATTTTTGAGTCATAGATTCCTAATATATTTTATTTTTTTTGCTTTTTTAAAATCCCAAACAGAACCCGTAAAAGATATTCACCGTAATAATCCTAGAGTGTGGGCATTAAGCCATGCTATCGTACATACAGAGCCTGGAGATTCAATAAAGGATGCAACCCTAATCATAAGGGATGGAAAGGTAGACAAGGTAGGCCGATATATAAATATTCCTCTTGATGCATATGAAATTGATATGGAAGGTGCACATATCTATGCAGGTTTTATTGATGGTTGGCTTCAAATCAAACGTGATGAAAAAACAATAAGTCCTGATAATCATTGGAATGAAAAAATTAGACCTGAATATCGTGCTAAAGATGATCTCAAACTAAAAGAGAAAGATATTAAAGCACTACATTCTATAGGTATTACCGCAGCACATATTGTTCCTGAAATCGGAATTTTTAAAGGAAAATCAGATTTGGTGATTCTCAATGATAAAATGCTGTCCATATCTAAAGATGTAACTCAAGTATTAGAATTTAAAGCTGGTGGTTGGTCTGATAGAGGCTATCCTAATTCTTTATTAGGTGTTATCGCGGTGATGAGACAAACCTTTATGGATGCAGAGTGGTATCTTAAATCACTTGAAATACTTGACAAATATCCCGAGGAGAATGAACCCATCCCATTAAACCCATCTTTATTAGAGATTGGAGATTTCCGTAAAAATCGAAAACCTATTTTATTTATGACAAAAAATGAGAATAGCGTACTTCGAGCTCTTAACATATCCGATGAATTCAATTTAAATCCTTGGATTCTTGGTAGTGGATATGAATATAGAAGACTTTCTGAAATCAAGAAATATAACCCCTTTATTATCTTTCCGCTTGATTTTCCACAAAAACCAAAAGCAAACGACCCTCATATAGTATTACAATATTCAAATGAACAATTAAAACACTGGGATATGGCACCGGATAATATTAAAAAAATATTCGATGCGGGTTTACGATTTGGTTTGACATCTGGTACACTAAAAAACAAAAAGGAATTTAGAAAGAACCTTCAAAGAATTATTGACAGGGGAATATCACAAGATGTTGTGCTTGCTTCACTTACAACTTATCCCTCAGAGGCAATGGGCCTTGAAAAAGTATTAGGGAAAATTCAACCTGGATATATGGCTAATCTAGTAGTAACAGACGGTAATTATTTTAATCCTAAGTCTAGGATTACCTCACTATGGCTTGCTGGAAAAGAAAAATATATATCTGAAAGACACCAGTCTAAACTTGCTGGTAAATGGGTTATTAATATCCTTGAAAATGACTATGAACTAGAATTCTCAATCCCAAAGAAAAATAAAAAAGAAAAAAACCTTAGCTCTTCAACAAACAAGAAACTGGAAGGAAAACTAATCGTCGGTGAAGAAAATCAAAAAATTATAGAAATAAATAGGTATGGTAATACAGTAGAATTCAAATTAAAAGGTGCATTATTAAATATTGATGACATCCTTGCATTTAAAGGTAGTATAAAAAAGGATAAAATACAGGGAACAATATATGATGGCTCTAATAACTACATATTTAATGCCAAGCGAACTCGAGAATCAACCCTCAAAAAAAGAGAAAAAGAAATAGCAAGTAATCGAGAGCTATTCTATCCAGAAGGTGCATATGGTTTAAATAGAGAATTATTATCTCCAAATGCGATATTAATAGATAATGCGATAATATGGACATGTGGATCTAAGGGAATATTAAAAAATTGGGATATATTATTTGTAAATGGTAAAGTTGATAAAATTGCTCCAGATATTAGTGTACCAATGGGAAGTGCACTCGTAATAGATGGTACGGATAAATATGTTACCCCAGGACTTATTGATTGCCATAGCCATTCTGCTGCATCATCCATTAATGAAGGAGCACAAGCTGTAACAGCTGAAGTTAGGATTAGAGATGTACTTAATGCAGATGATATTAATATATATAGACAATTAGGTGGAGGATTAACTACTGCCAATGTTTTACATGGATCGGCAAATCCAATTGGAGGACAAAACGCCATCATCAAACTTCGCTGGGGTTCCAATCCAGAAGGATTAATCTATAAAAATGCACCTCAAGGTATAAAATTTGCATTAGGTGAAAATGTAAAACAGGCGAATTGGGAAGGTACTGGAAGATATCCGCAAACCCGAATGGGAGTAGAACAAGTGATACGAGATGCATTCAGAGCTGCCCAGGATTATCGACATCGTCATAAAACATATCAAAGAAATTCTAAAGCACAAAAAAGAACCATACCTCCAAGAATAGATTTAGAATTAGAAGCACTAGCTGAGATAATCGAAGGGAAACGACTTTTACACTGTCATTCATATCGACAAGATGAGATTTGGATGCTTACTAGAATTGCAGAAGATTTTGGGTTTACAATAGCAACCTTCCAACATGTTCTTGAAGGATACAAAGTTGCAGAAAGATTGGCTGAACATGGAGCAGGTGCATCTACTTTTTCTGATTGGTGGCAATACAAATATGAAGTCATAGATGCAATACCCTACAATGGAACTTTAATGGCAAAAAATGATGTCCTGGTCTCTTTTAACTCTGATGATGCTGAACTTGCAAGAAGAATGAATACGGAAGCTATGAAGGCCGTAAAATATGGAAATTTATCTGAAGAAGAAGCACTGCATTTTGTTACCATCAACCCTGCTAAACAATTAAAAATTGACAAATGGGTTGGATCTTTGGATGAAGGTAAAGATGCTGATTTTGTTATTTGGGATGGTCCTCCATTATCTATTTATTCTAAAGTCCTAGAAACTTGGATAGAAGGAACACGTTATTGGTCCGTAGATGAAAATTCAAAACGGGAAGAAAGAGATAAAATTGAAAGAGAAGAATTAATTAAAAAAATCCTATCATCCAAATCTTCAATATCAGGAAAAGAAATGAAACCAAATGGAAATACACCTAATCATTCTCATCAATGTACGATAGATGATATCGAGCTAAATAATATGGAATACTATAAATGAGAAAAATATTTCTTATTCTATTTTTTTCATCCCTTATTTCAAATGATCAGATTCCAGGATTTGATCAAAAAAGACCCATCCTTCTTCGTGGAGGTACTCTTCATACTGTCTCTGGATCCGTATTAGAAAAATACGATTTATTATTTGCTGAAGGAAAAATTGTTACTATTGAAGAACAAATCCAGCCCTCTCCTGAAACAGATATTTATGAAATTTTTGGGAAGCATGTGGTGCCTGGTTTTATTGCTGGCTATACTAGAATTGGACTGACAGAAATATCAGCTGTCAAACAAACCAATGATCATTCGGAGACTGGTGATATCAATCCAAATGTTAGAGCAAATGTAGCATATAATCCAGACTCAGATCTCATACCAGTTACTAGATCAAATGGTGTATTGATTGTAAATTCAGTGCCATCCTCTGGTAGAATCCCGGGACAATCATCCGTTATGGTAATGGATGGTTGGACATGGGAAGATGCGACCTTAAAACACCCTTCTGCTATGAATATAAATTGGCCTCGTATGTATTTTAATTATAGTAAGGATTCAAAAAAAAATGAAAAATCTCAAAGAGAAGATTATAATAAAAAAATTAGAGATCTAAATTCCTTAGTCCGTAATGTACGTGCATATCATCATAGGCGTAATGCTAAAGAAAGGAAAGCAGAGCATAAACAAAAGACGGATCTTAGACTTGAGTCAATGATCCCATTTATAATTTACAGAGACCCAATTCATATAAAAGCAAATGATATAAGGCAAATAGAAGCCGCAGTAAAATGGGCAAATGAACAAGAATTAAGTATTGTGATTGTAGGCGGAAGAGACGCTTGGATAAAGCCTGAGCTATTGGTTAAAAATAATATACCAGTGATTCTTCTGGGAGTACAAATAACACCAATGCGTAGGTTTGAGCCAATACATCTACCATATAAACTTCCAAAAATTTTGCATGATGCTGGAGTACATTTTTGTATTTCATTAGACCCAGGATACCCTATGGATGGACATGTAAGGACCCTTCCAGATGAAGCTATGAGGGCTGCTTCCTGGGGACTGTCAAAGAATCAAGCATTAAGATCCATCACATTATCTGCAGCTGAAATATTGGGAGTTGATGAAATGGTTGGATCTTTAGAGCCTGGTAAAGATGCTACCTTCTTTATTGCTGACAGTGAGCCATTAACACAGACCACAAATCCAATAAAAGCATTTATAAAAGGTCGTGAATTAGACCTCTCAGATCGCCAGAAAAATCTTTGGGAAAAGTATAAAGAAAAGTATCGTCGATTAGGAAGACTTAACGAATAAAATCATATCGTTCTTAAGCTAATTATATAACCTGTCCCTGTTGCAGCTCCAAGAAGCGTAACAATTTTAATGGAAAACATATTATCTGGAATACCAAAAAAAACTGAAACTAGAACAAAGCTCCAAATACATATTATTGCCATCCATTTTGCTTTAAGCGGCATTGCCCTTTTCTCTCTAAAATTTCTTATGTGATGACCATAATATTTATTACTCAAGACCCAATTATATAATTTCTCAGAGCTACGGAAAAAACATGCAGCAGCAAGAATCATTATAGGAGTCGTAGGTAATCCAGGAACAATGATACCTATAAATCCAATTAGAGTTAATAGCAATCCAAGAAAAAGCCAAATATATCTAATTACCGTATTTGTTCTAATCTTCACATTATATCCCATTAATATTATGGCACTAATTCAAAATCTGCATCTATATCTATATCTATATCTATATTTTCATTCTCTTGTGATAAATCAATAATATCTGCATAATCACCGATTGTAGTATAATTATCTCCAGCAGTTTCATATCCTTCCGGCCAATAAGAAATAAGAATTCGTTCGTATGTCCTAAATGGAAGATCAGTAAAAGTATGGATATAAACATTATTTTCTAAATCAGCATTGTTTATATATGCAAATCCCGCTGGAGGTCCAGCAACAGGAAAAACCGTATTTAATGTCAAAAGTACATCCCCAGATTCAGGAAATAATCCTACAAAGTTAATATTTACCGATATGGAACCAAACTCAGGTAAAAGTTCCTCCTCTTCACAAGAAAATAATATTAGAGAAAATATACATAGCATCATCCTTAAAACTTTATTCATAGGTACATCCTTTATTCTACTTTTTTTGCAATTGATATTTGAAAATTTCTTTCAGGCATTGGATAGTGCTGTATCATAACATATTGTGCGTCAAATACATTTTTTATTTTTAATGTTAAATCATAATCATTAATAGATTTAGAAATACTTGCACTAGCTATAATTGTTCTAGAAAGTGTTTCTAGAGGAAAAATTACTTTATCATCAACGATAGGATGATCATCGCTTAAAAAGTCCTCATATAATTGAGTACTGGTATATTTGCTAGACAATTGAATATCTACAATTGGCGTTTTCTGAAATATGGTTACCCTTCCTGTATGCTTTGGTCTATAAAGTAATGGAATATCTGAATTGATATTTTTCATATCTAGATAAGTATAAACAAAATTTAAATTAGTACCAGTAGAAGATACGTACAGGTTAGAACCAAGCTCAAAACCAAAACTATTCACAACTTCACGATTTACAGATCTAACTGGAATAGTGTAAATAAAATCAATCATATTCTTATAACGATTGATAAATAGATTCCCAAAAAGTGAAAAATCTTCTTCTTTAGTGGTTTTTATTCCAACCTCAAAATTTGTTAATGATTCTGCCTCTAAATCTGGGTTTCCAAGTAGTAATAGACCATAACTACTTTCATATTCTAAAAATAATTCTGAAATAGATGGTGCCCTGAATCCTTGGTTGAATGATAAATAAGTTAGTGTATTTTTAGCTAAGCTATATATTAAACTCAGTTTGGGTGATAATGCTTTGAAGGATTTACCCTTGTATCCTTCCCCGCCAGTTACTTGCCTAATATCATACCTCAATCCTAAATCATATTTTAACCTTTCAGATATTGATTTTCTGAATTGGGTAAAACCCGCAGCTGTAAATTGCTTAGGTTCGGTATATATATTTCTAAGAACATTTGACCTAGAAAAATCCATTGATATCTCACCACCAAGAGTAAGTGATCCTTTTTCATAAGAGTATCTCTGCAACTGACTTCTTAATATATAACTTTTATCACGATAATGGGTTTCACCAAGTACCTTTTCCTCTGGTGCATCTTCACGATCATTATAATCAGTATTAAATATATTGGTAGCGAACGAGGTAGTTAATAAATAATCACTACTAAGCTTTTTATAAAAAAATTGAAAATAATTACTGGAACGCTTTGATTCTCTATATGAAATAAGATCCGGATTATCTGGATAAACAAAACCAGGTTGACCATTAAAACTATTGGAATTAATAAATGAGAATTGAATCTGTTGATCATTTTTTAAAGATTTATTCATTTTTAATGATAATCTTAATTGCTCATACCCTGCATTAAATCTATGACCTTCTGAGCAAGCATAACCCAATGAACTAATAATATTTGTTTTACTAATATTACCACTATAAGAAAGTGATAAAGCGCGTGAGTCATAGCTACCAAAACGTAATTCTGGAACCCAGTTTGTTATGTTACTACCTGTTCTTGTAACAATATTAATCACTCCTCCCATTGAATTGTGGCCATAGATAGAAGAAGCAGGACCTCTAACAATCTCAATATGCTTTACCGTTTCAAAGGGAATAGCATTCCAATCAGATGAACCCGAATTTGGTATGGAGACAGGAAAACCATCCAAAAGTAACAATACTCGATTATTATATCCACCTGGTTTGAAATCGGAAGAACCTCTAATAGAGATATTTACATTGCGACCATATTCATGCGCACTTTGCACGTCTACACCATGAAGATTATTTAGAAGAGAAGATAGAGTCTCTTGATCTGAATTGAATGTTTTTTTTGTTTTGACTTTTTCGGTAATCTCCGGAGAATGCTTTGATGGAATCATCCCCATTACATTAATGGCTTCCCACTGGATTGGATCTTTCTGAAGTAAAATAACTAAGGGTTCTTGATTATCCTCTTTATATAGATAATCTTGTGTAAATGTTTTATAACCAATAATTGAAAAGGATAATCGATGATTTCCATCAGATAATTTATCTATTTGAAATTGACCATTTTTATCTGAAGAAACTCCTAGGTTTTCGGCGTCTTCAACAATAATGTTTACATTCTCAAGAGGGGTTTTGGTCTCTGAATCTGAGATATTTCCATTAATTGATAATGCACTTAAAAATGATACTGATAAAATGGAGAAAGAAAAGTAATTCATTGATAATTACATAGCTTATTTAATTACTGATATTTGGATCTGTAATTAGTTCATTAAGAAGATTCTCAACCTCTTTATCTGTAACAGGTTCTTCTCTATCTCCCATAAATACTAAACCCATGAACAGGCCACCCAACGCTTTGAACATTAACTGGGGATTTACTTGTGGAAATTCACCTTTTTTAATTCCATCCTCTAATAGGCCTTGTATTACTGCATATAATCGATGTTGATAGTCTTTCCAAGGCTGCTTGTCTAATGTAATTGCCTTAGGAACATTAAATAGAAATTCAAATAACCCTGGACGATTTTGCGCATTTTCTGCAATCTTGATAAGAACATTGACAAATGTTTTTCTTGGAGTATCCTGTTCAGCGATAATTGGCTCAAGTGATTCCCAAATATCCTTCCAACCATTCTCTAGAATCGATGAAAAAACCTCTTCTTTGGATTTAAAATAATAATAGAGTGTCGCCTTGCCAAAGCCAGATGCAGTTGCTATTTCATCCATAGTAGCGCCCTCAAGACCATTAGTTTTAAATACCTTGAGTGCACCTATGAGAATGCGGTCTTGGCGCATTTTCCTTTCTTCTATTTGTCTTTCCGAAATTGACATAAAATCTAATGATTTGATTCGAATCTTAAGTCGAAATTTAAACCATGATAATTGTTTCACAAAATGATTAACAATTTTTTTCTATATCCATTAATTTTTATCATTAATAAAGTATTAAGTAGATAAACCTTATTAGTTATACAAGTAGGAATAACATAAAATGAAAAATAAAAAAATTTTAGACTCATTAAATCAGATATTAGAGCATGAATTGGCCGGTGTTGTAAAATACACCCATTATGCATTCATGGTACAAGGACCTTACCGATTATCAGTAGTACAGTGGCTAAGAGAGCAGGCTCAGGAATCATTGGCACATGCAGAAGCTGTTGGCGAACACATAACAAGCTTGGGTGAACACCCTACATTACAAATTAGTGACCTTCTTGAAACACATAAGCATTCAACAGAAGATATACTTAATGAGTGCCTTGAGCATGAAAGAGAAGCAATCCAGTCCTATTATGAATTATTGAATAATGTTAAAGGTGGATCTATCATGTTAGAAGAATTTGCAAGAACTCAGATTGCATCTGAAGAGATGCATGAGGCGGAACTCAAAAAAATGTTACTTGATAATTTTTAGTTTTTTTGTATCCTATCGTAAATACTCATCGCATCTTCTAAAGAAAAAGAATCTAGGTATCCATAGCCTCTCATAATACCCTCTACCTGTAGAGACAATCCAGATTGATAATAATCTACAAGATAATCCAATCTCTGAATAGTATTTGAACTTTCACTTATTTCATCAATTCGCATTACAGCATTTTTTACTGGAAGTAATTCAGGATTAGTATTGGATGAAATAGCCACCACTAATTCATTAAAAGCTGTCTCTATATTTCCTTCTTCTTCCCCAATCATTATATGTAATTGATGGTGATATTTACTAAGAAATTGAAATGCATCTACTTTCTGTGATAATATTAATCTTTCATTAATATTATCATTAACAGAACAAGAAATCAGTAATAAAGGAATTACATACACACTAATTTTTTTCATTTATATCTCCCTTAAATCTGATTTTTCTTTTTTATATTAATAGCAAATTAGTCTATAGATTCAATTTTTGAAGCTGCAACCACGATTGAGGCTATTCGTCCGATATTATATATGTAATCTTTTGATTTTCCATTTTCAAGTAGAAGTTCTGTATGAGACTTTATACAAAAATTACATCCATTGACAGCACTTATACATAATGAAAACGTTTCAAATAAGATTTTATCTAGTCCAGCATAATCTCTCATTATATTAACTCTCATTCTTTGGGGTGCCATTTTCATTTCATTATTTGGCATAGCATCACGAAACTTATACCAAACATTATTTAAGGACATAATTGCGACTGTACTTTTTACAGATTCAACAAATGAATCATCAAATCGCTTTAGGCATTCTGATTCAAATACTTTTGTTATATTCTTACCTCCAGATGCTAATGAACTAGCATATGCACACCCATAAACCAACTTATCATCAAATTCTGAATTTTTAATTAAAGAAGATAAATTTAATTTTATGTCACTGGCATAACTGGGTATACTTTCCTTTAAATCATTAATATTATTCATCTATAGAGTATCACCGCCAACAGGCCTATTACACGCGCAAAGCTCATCTGTTTGCAATGCATCAAGAATTCTAAGAGTATCCTTTGGATTTCTACCTACATCCAAATTGTTCACACTCACATGCTGAATAATATTATGTGGATCAATAATATATGTTGCCCTTAGTGCAACTCCTGCCTCTGATCTGATACCTAACATATCAACTAAAGACCCTGTAGTATCAGCAAAAGACCAATGATTTAATTCATTAAGATCTTCATGTGACCTTCTCCAAGCAAGTTTACAATGCTCATTGTCAGTGCTTCCACCAAGCAAAACGGCATCCCGATCTTCAAAGTCATCTTTTAGACTCGCGAATTCACTTATTTCAGTTGGACAAACAAATGTGAAATCCTTTGGATAGAAATAAATAATTTTCCACTTTCCTTCAAAAGAATTTTGATTTATATCTTCGAAAGCAGATCCTTTTCCCTCTTCTTCATGATTCATAAAACCAGGCTTTACACCTAAAACTGAAAATTCTTCTAATTTATCTTGTACACCTTTCATTTTATCTCCTTATTATTAATTTGGTTCTATTACTTTAAGACCAAATTTATTTTCCATTACTATCTGAACCCCATTACACAATTGAAGAAAGTGATTCAAGGAAATTGCTATATTCAAACTATCTTTAACTAACAATAACTCAACACTATCAGTATGCTCATTTATTTCTTTGCTTAATCGTCCAAGGTAGTTATTAAATAATCTAAATTGGCAGGGTTTCATTTTCATCTTAACATTACAAAATTCAACATTTACCCTTTTATCATTTTCAATCATGAAAATGTAGATAGGTTTTTCATTGTATAATTGAAGCATAGAACATCCTAAGGGAATTATGTTATTAATTATTATTGAGATTGAATCTCATTATAAATTAGATATTATGCTTACAAGTTCAAAATGAAATATTATCCATAAATCCTAATTTTTCAGACAGCTCAATAAAAAAGGCGTAAAATAGGTGAAAATCCCATCAGCTCCAGCCCTTTTAAAACACATCATTAACTCAAGTATCGCATCTTCTTTATTAATATAATCAAGCTCACTTGCAGACATAATCATTGAATACTCACCTGATACTTGGTATGTAAAAGTAGGCATGGAAAATAGCTGTTTAGACTTGGTAATTATGTCAAGATAGGGCAAACCAGGTTTTATCATAATCATATCTGCCCCCTCAGCTATATCCATAGAAATCTCATGCATAGACTCGTTTGAATTTGCATAATCCATCTGATATGATTTCTTGTTCCTGGGTTCAGTTAGCTTCCCAGCGTTTACAGCGTCTCTAAATGGACCATATAAAGAAGATGAGTACTTCGCTGCATAGGACATAATCATAACATTATTGAATCCATTATTTTCAAAGGATGACCTAATTACACCAACCCGTCCATCCATCATATCGGATGGTGCAACAATATCACATCCCGCTTCTGCTAAGTTGAGGGATTGATTTATCAAATTTTCCAATGTTTTATCATTATCTACTTTCCCATTAATAATAATTCCATCATGACCATGATTAGTGTAAGGATCTAAGGCAACATCGCATATAATGCCAAGTTTAGGATATTCTTTTTTAATTTTCCTTACAGCTTCGAATATAAAATTCTTTGGTTCAAAAGCATAAGAACCCCTCTCATTTTTTAATTCACTTTTTATCATTGGAAATAATGCTATAGCATTCAAACCCTGTTCCACTAGTATATCTAATTCTTTTAAAAGAATGTCAATGGAATATCTATAAACACCCGGCATTGAACTAATTTCATCGCGTGATTTATCACCATTAGATAAAAAAACTGGCCAGATTAAATCATTATGGGATAGAAAATTTTCTGATACCATTTTTCTAGAAAAAGACTTCATCCTTATTCTTCTCAATCTCGTATTTGGAAATTTTCTACTGATATATTTCATTCCATCCTTATAGTATATCTGGTTTAATAATTACAAAAATCAAGATAATGAACATTATTAAAAAGGGTATCTCATTTATATATCTAAAAAATCTAGACTTATTTGTATTATTATCTTTTGCAAATTTATTTAAATACCTCCCAAGATTAATATGATATATGGTAAGTAATATTACAAAAAAAAATTTAATTACTAACCAGGTATACAATCCTAACACATAAGCCATATACAGTCCTGAAATCCAGACAAGTATTGCTGATGGATACATTATATAGTAGAAAAGTCTTTTTTCCATTATCTTGAATATCTTTGATGTCTCTTTTGTTGTATTATCCATTGAATGATAAACAAAAATTCTTGGCAAATAAAGAAGCCCTGCCATCCAAGCTACTACAAACATTATATGAAATATTTTTACCCATTGATAAGTATTTCCCATGTGCTATTCCCAACTAGCTATAGGAGGCAAAGACATTAAGATTGCTTCAGTATTTCCTCCAGTCTCTAACCCGAATTTTGTACCCCTATCATAAAGAAGATTAAACTCTACATACCTGCCTCTCTTTAATAATTGTAGGCGTTTATCTTTTTTGTCCCATTTTTTATTTTTTTTCCTGGTGATTATGTTATCAACATAATCATGAAAAAAAATTCCAACATCTCTTACGAAAGCGAAATCTGCTCTTGAATCCTCGTTATTAAAATAATCAAAAAAAATTCCACCTACGCCTCTTGGTTCATTTCTATGCTTTATGAAAAAGTACTCATCACACCATTTTTTAAATTTTGGATAATAATCTTTATTATGATTATCACACATTAATTTTAAATCACGATGAAGTATTTTTGACTCTTTTTCAAATTTCAAACACGGTGTGACATCCAACCCACCACCAAACCATGTTTTTTTTGTTTCAAGATATCTAGTATTGAAATGCATTGAAGGCACATTTGGATTATGAGGATGCAGGACCACACTTATTCCTGTTGCCCAATATGATGGATCTTCCTTAGCCCCAGGAATCCTTTCTTGCATCTTTTCAGAAAATTTTCCAGATACCGTAGAAATATTTACTCCTCCCTTTTCAATTATATTTCCCTCTATTATGCTCATCAAACCACCACCCTCACCAGAATGAGCCCATGATTTCATCTTAAAATTTGTACCATCATGATCCTCAATTGTGGAAACCAATTGTCCTCTTAACTGCTTAAACCAGGCTTGAACTTCAGTTTTCATTAAAGCCAGCCACTTATGTTTTCTTTGATAATATTTTTAATAATACGTATATGTTCTTCATCACTATTTAAACATGAAATATATTCAAGACTTTTGCCTCCATTTAATCTAAACAAATCGTCATATTGTATTTTTATTTCTTCTAGAGTTTCAAGGCAATCAACACTAAATCCCGGTGAGACTACATGTAATCTTTTTATGCCACGTTTTGCTTGCTTAACTATTTCCTCATCGATATAAGGCTGTAACCATTCTTCTCTACCAAACCTAGATTGAAAGGCTAAAATATATTGTTTTTCATTTAACTGAAGATTTTCTGCAACTAAACGAGCAGTTTTATGACAAAAGCAATAATAAGGATCACCTTGTTTTAGATATCTAGTTGGCATCCCATGAAAACTAAATATGATTTTTTCAATATCAGTACAATTAGAAGTTGCTCGAT
>MDTB01001878.1_pt1 | contig 36768 bp, 45 predicted proteins | sample 811161 | NCBI WGS metagenome assembly MDTB01 (sample SAMN05326650, study PRJNA326480) | marine metagenome | isolation source: seawater | place: Mediterranean Sea | collected 2009 | reverse complement strand
TGTACCACACCTTTGTACCAATTTGTACCCTTTATCCCAACCCTAAAACACCCCGGGGGGAGGGGCTACACAGGGTTAAGTTATCTATAGGTAGCTTGGGAGATACAAAAAAGGCGTCAATATATCGGCTATGCAGCGATCGGCTTGCTTCCTCCAGAGGCATAGACCAAGACTTGAAAATTATTAATCGGACTTATTGCACTTTTCTTCGACATGTCAATTAACTTCCTGATTTTCATTTATCATGTGAAAAGATCTTAAAACTTTTGTTCATCATAAAATTAACTTTGAAACTTAAGCGCTATAGAATCAACCTGCCAAACGCCTCGCAATCAGCTTCGAACAAAAAGTTATGACAATCCCCAACATTTTAGGAGATACCCTCACAAGCCATTTTGATCTCATTCGTGAAATAGAGATCGGCCTCCTAGACAAATCACCGTCGATTTCTCCCAAATTTTTATATGATCCCCTAGGGTCTCATTTATTTACCGCAATAACCTTACTTCCCGAGTACTACCCAACTAAAAGTGAGAAAGAGATATTCCTCCAGTATAAAAACGAGATAATCAGGACCATTGGTGTTGGAGGCACTCTAATCGACTTAGGTGCTGGAAATTGTCAGAAAGCAGAATCTTTTTTCAACTCTCTAAAACCTTCAAGCTACCTAGCGATTGATTTTTCAATCGAATATTTAAAAGAAGCAGTAACTAAACTTTCGGGAAAATACCCACATATTAATGTGCAATGTATGGGCATGGATTTTTCGAAGAAAATATTAATTCCTGAATCCATATCCGAGAACAAACGAGTATTCTTTTACCCTGGGTCAAGTATAGGTAATTTTCTAACCTCAGAAGCACTTCATCTTCTTCGTCAGATTAAGGATCAAGCTAAAGGCGGTGGATTATTATTTGGAGTGGACCTGATGAAAGAAGAATCTATATTAAAGTTAGCCTATGATGACCCTCTAAAAATTACTGCTGCTTTTAATCTCAATATTCTAAACTCAGTTAATTCTCTCCTCGGGTCTGACTTTAATATTGATCAGTTTGATCACAAAGTCATAATCAATCACAACGAAAATAGAGTTGAGCTTTTTATAGAAACTCTCGAGCAAGTCACTATCTCTTGGCCTGGTAATTCTAGAGTGCTTAAAAAAGGTGAGTTAATTCACACCGAGAACTCTCATAAATACACTTTAAAAGGGATTAGCGAATTGCTAAAAGATGCTGGATTCTTGAAAACTCAAATCTGGACTGATTCAAAAGACTATTTCGCCGTGATATATGCGCAATAAAATCGAAAACCAAACGCGTTCATTAAATGCATTGCTAGCATCGTTCAAACAATCTAGAGAACGATCACTCGAACTGGTCGCATACTTGAGTCCGGAAGACTGTCAGGCACAATCGATGGAGGATGCGAGTCCTGCTAAATGGCATTTAGCACATGTCACTTGGTTTTATGAATTAATGCTCCTCAAGCCTTTTGAAAAAAGCTTTTCTTTTTGGAACCCCCAATACGCTATTTTATTCAATAGTTATTACAACGGGATAGGCGACAAGCATCCAAGACAAAAACGCGGTTTACTAACTCGACCGTCCATGTCAGATGTCCTGGAGTGGCGTAAAAATATCGACGATCGGGTAACCGAACTTATGAGACATCAATCGTCCTTAAAGTCATTATGGGTATTACAACTTGGAATCCAACACGAGCAACAACACCAAGAGTTACTGTTAACTGACATTCATCATCTTTTTTCTCATAATTCACTTTTTCCAGCTTACCTTCCGAAGAATAAAGAGGTGACATCAGTCAGTGAATCATTTCATTGGATCGAGGACGCTGGTGGATTAACAGACGTCGGATACAAAGGCGACGACTTCCATTTTGATAATGAAACTCCAAGACATTCGGCTCTCAATCAAGCACATTCAATAGGAAGTAGACTCGTTAGCAATTCGGAATGGCTTCTATTTATTGAAAACGGAGGGTATGAAAACTTTATATGGTGGTTAGACGAAGGCTGGGCTTGGCTTAAAGCTGGAAAGATTACTAGTCCACTATACTGGAGCCGAGATGAAAATAATCGAATGTGTCGTTTCTCACTTCATGGTCGTTCTTTACTTGATATGAACGCTCCTGTTTCGAATATCAGCTACTTTGAAGCCGATGCGTTCGCTCGTTGGGCCAACCAAAATCTTAGTGAATTTTCTGGTGCTCGACTACCAACAGAATTTGAATGGGAGACTTTCGCGAAGAAAAAAAACGAATCAAGTACTGATATTTTTGGCCAGGTTTGGCAGTGGACCAGTAGTAACTATACGCCTTATCCCGGGTACAAGCCGTGGCAGGGTGTCGCCGGAGAATATAATGGCAAATTCATGGTTAACCAAATGGTACTCAGGGGAAGCTCCGCGTATACACCCGAAGGCCATTCTAGGGTTACATATCGTAATTTTTTCCCGACGTATGCACGTTGGCAGTTAACCGGCTTGAGACTTGCAAAGAATTAAAATGATATCAGCTTGACCGACCGTTGATAAGCAAATACTTAATATGGAAAAACCATTCTCACCCGCATGTGAACGCAACCAGAATTCGATTTTGGCTGCTATTGAACCAGTACTTAAAAATACCAAAAATATTTTAGAAATTGGTTCCGGGACCGGACAACATGCGGTTCATTTTAGTAAAAATATGTCATGGATTAACTGGCAATGTAGTGATGTTGGAGGAAATATATCTGGCATCAAACTGTGGATTGATGAAGCTAATCTAAAAAACCTATTACCACCCTTTGAGCTAGATGTTTCGGTGGATACCATTAATCAGAAATACGATGCTATTTACTCCTGTAACACCCTACATATTATGTCAAAGCAGCAAGTCCAAGATTTTTTTAATTTGGTTGCTACAACCATCGTGCCCGATGGTCATTTGATGATATACGGTCCGTTTAATTACCATGGTGAATACACATCAGACAGTAACGCTGATTTTGATTTATGGCTGAAAGCGCAAAATCCTAGTAGCGGTATTCGCGACTTTGAATGGGTTAATATGCTTGCACAGAAAAGTGGATTTATGTTCGCCAATGACAACGCAATGCCGGCGAATAATCGTTTACTTCATTGGCGTCTATCGACAAGAGCACTTTTGTAGTGCTTTAAACCAAAGCGATTTCGTAATATTTTTCTCCGTTCCATATATAGGGGCCGTATCGATTTACGCGAATCCCTCCTTGTATACATTAGCGAGAAGTTTAATACCATCGTCGATTTCTTTTGAGTTGGTTAGCAGGAATACTGTCCGCAGCATGATGTCCGCCAATGAAGTTATATTTTGAATATCCAGTCCATTCAGAGACAGGCTCCAGAAGCACCAGCATGTAAGAATTTTTTTATGTCAAACAAATTAATCTCATCTAAAACGAAGATTTATTTTTTTAAATTCATGAACAGCACAGCTATCGCGGACGAGGCCCAGGAAAACTGTCAATTGATGCGTCGATATGAGCACACTGCAGTCGATCCTTGGTATAAATTTCTATACTTGGTTTTAACCAAGAAGCGTCATCCAGGCTGCCTGCTTTTATTAAGACGACATCAGGAAGTGCCTCAACCTCAGAAAAAATAGGTGACCCACACTGCCCACAGAATGACCGCTTTACCAGATTACCCGAATCACCAATTGACTCGTACGTTTTTAAATAATTCAAGGCTTCAAATGAAACTTGATCCTTGGTGTAACTTGCAACAACTGAGTATGGAGCGCTCGTCTGCTTCTTACAATCATTGCAATGGCAATAGAGCACTCTTATAGGATCACCAGTTGCCTTATATCGAGTAACGCCACACAAACATCCACCAGCGTATTCCATCCTGCCTCCTTTTCAATATGTGTCAATTAATTAGAGAACTCTTTCCAACTAATTTGAGTCATATAAACCACTAAATCACCAGCGCTGATCATTAAATCGCTGTCTTGGATATTAACCTGCAGCTTCATAGAGCGACTAAGTAGACTCTCCATTTCGTTTGACTGCTTATATGAAAAATTAATAATCCGAAGATTATCAAATCGCGCTAAAGCATTCTTAAGTTTATCCCACCACAACTCAGCCGCTCGACCACCGTAGCTATAAATCACCACCTCGCTTGCTTTCGCACACGACTGACGAACAATTTTTTCGCTCGGCAGCCCCAACGAAACCCATAACTCGAGCTCTCCACTCAGACTTTTTTTCCAGATATCAGGCTCATCATCCGTGGAGAGTCCTTTCGAGAACTTCAGTCGTTCAGTCACATTCAGTGCGAAAGCAAGGATGCGTAAAATCAAACGTTCGTCAGTCTCAGATGGATGTTTTGCGACAGTCAGATTATGAGTGCCGTAATGATGACGGTCCATATCAGAGACTGCGAGCTCAACCTTATAAATAGTAGCTTTTTGCGCCATGATGGATCACTTCGTAAAAAAGATGGAAATATTCGATGCCACGGTTTTACAAAACCCCACATTGAAAGATTGGAAGCCACACTGAGATCATAACCCCTTGTGATGAACGACATATTGTCATTTAGAACAATATCGATCTACCTCAACCTTTAAATACGTACTTAATCATTTCAGATGAGCTCAGACACAATACTAAATACTTAGTTAACATTATGAAAATCACAAGGTATGTCGAAACACGGTTTATGTACAGAAAAGAATTTTGATCTATTAAAAAATCAAGTAATGTACATTGTTAATTTTCCATTGGGAGAAACCATTTGTTAGTAGCAATTTTTATTATTCTTACCTTACAACTCACCGGCGAAGCACTACAAAAATATTTTAATTTGACGATTCCTGGGCCAGTCATTGGTAATGAATATGTAATTTTCGGTCTTCGACACATTAAATTAAAAATTGATCGCAATTTCAATGCACCAAATCCTGTTCAATATTAATATTGGTATATGAAGATACAATTTATTATTACTTTAATCTCTTTGTTACTTGTACCGACATATAGTTGGAGCGAGTCTATGGAGAATTTAGTACTGCGTGATGGTCTTTTTTATCAAAGATCCTCGAGTACGCCTTACACTGGAGAACTGGACGATAAACGAAGTCAAGGGTCTATCGTCAATGGAAGACAGGTAGGTGCTTGGATCGCTTACTGGAAGAATGGACAAATATCTTCTAGAGGTAACTATAAAAACGGAGAACAAAACGGCTCTTGGCTCTACTACTACGACAATGGCAGTTTATGGAGTGAAGAGAGTTGGAAAAAGGGCATACAAGACGGGCCATGGATTACTTACTGGGATAATGGTCAGCTAAAATCCAAAGGTAATTACAAAAACGGGAAGCGGGAAGGTCCCTGGGTGAGTTACTGGAAAAATGGCGAGATCTCGGAATGGGAGAGTGGAACATTCAAAAATGGCGAACGAGAATAAGTGAGTGAAAAATGAGAAAACTATTTGCGAGACTTTTTTTAGTCATTGCTATATCAGGAACACATATCAGTATAGTTTTTCCCCAAGGAGATTTCACCTGGTCTAGATTCATAGCGCAGGGAGAAGTGGTTGCCTCAAGCTCGAAAGAGGTCGAAATTCTAGGACGGTTTGCGATGCAACACTACTTAACTGTAATTATTGATGAACGGCTTTTTTTCTGCATTCAGACCTACCAAGAATTCACATCACCTGAGGACTTAACGCCAAGCTCAACGGTTGGGTGTATCGAATCTCAGTAAGACGATACTGCAAACTATCCCGAGTAACTTTATAAATGACGCACATGAGAAGCACTTAAATTGGGGTTCCTTATGTATAACTTTTCCGACAACACCTTTACCTAATGATTTTATTACTCGCGTATGTTGCACTAGCACTAGGTGTATCCTTTATATGCTCGTTGCTAGAAGCAACGCTCTTGTCCCTTACCCCAACATATCTAGCAAGCATTGAGGCTACAAAGCCTAAGGTGGCAAAACGTTGGCAAAGATTCAAACAGGATATTGGTAAGCCGTTAGCGGCGATACTGTCACTCAATACCATCGCCCATACCGTCGGTGCCGCAGGCGCTGGAGCACAAGCGACTGAGCTTTTTGGAGATATTTATTTTGGTCTAATATCAGCCGTCCTTACGCTTCTGATTTTAGTACTCTCAGAGATAATTCCTAAAACACTTGGCGCTAGATACTGTAAGGAGCTAGCACCTGCTTGTGGTCACTTACTAAATTTTGTTCAAGCGACGATGTATCCATTAGTAGTTTGTACCGAACGACTTACGAATTTGCTATCGCCCACCACGAACGAACCTTTAGTTTCCCGTGAGGACTTTCGCCATTTAATAAAAGTCGGTCAGCGTGAGGGCGTGCTTGATAGCAAAGAAGCCCAATCTTTAACTTCAATGTTCGCCTTTAGAGGCCTTACCGCTGAGGACGTTATGACGCCGAGAACGGTAATTACTTCGCTACAAGCTGATCTAACGATAGAAGACGCCGTAAATATTCAACCAGCTATTGAATTTTCTCGGATTCCGATTTTTAATAAAGGACAAGATGACATAATAGGTTTTATTCGAAAAGATGATCTTTATGAACAAGCAGTCAGTGGTGATACTCAGAAAAAAATTCGCTCTTTGAAACGTGATCTATTGAGTATTCCAAGCACTAAAGACTTACCAAGTTTGATGCAAACAATGGTAGACGATAGGCACCCTATGGCCCTTATTGTCACTGAATACGGTGATCCACTCGGCCTTGCAACAATGGAAGATCTAGTAGAGACAATGCTTGGGATGGAAATCGTAGATGAATCAGACTCTTTTATCGATATGCAGGCAAGAGCAAGAGAACTGTGGCGACAACGTGCAAAAACATCCGGACTCTTTGTCGAGAAAGAGTAGCGCTCGCAGACCGATATTAAACGGCAACGTGTAAATAAACATCGGAAAGCATTGACAACACTTTAGCTGTAACCAGATACTAGAGAAACTTAGATAATCTGGAGGTCGAAATGAGAACCGTCAGAGAGTTGGTTGATACAAAGACACACAGACTCTTGTCCATCAATCCGGAACATAGCGTTTATGATGCGCTACACAAAATGGCTGAGCATGACGTCGGCGCTCTCATTGTGTTAAAGGAGCAGGCACTAGTGGGGATCTTCTCCGAACGCGACTATGCAAGAAAGATTGTCCTTGACGGCCGAACATCGAAATCAACTCCTGTCTCGGATGTTATGACTAGCAAAGTTGTTTGTGTTTCGCCCGATCGAACGGCAGATGAATGTATGGCGTTAATGACTGAAAAACGCGTAAGACATCTTCCAGTTATCGATCAAAAAAAGGTACTAGCGGTTGTATCGATTGGCGATATAGTGCGCGAAATGATTTCAGATCAAAAGCATACAATTGAGCAATTAGAACAATACATCATGAGTTAGTCGCTTTAATACTAAAATATAGCCGACGGGATGATAGAAACAACCTGACAATTAAGATCTATTGTGATGAAGCTCTTCGCGAAGTTCTTTTATCTCCGATCGTAAATTCACAATATCCTCATGAATTCTCTCGTTATCCAACTTTTCGTCCTCACCGACAAAATAAGCTGATATAGAAGCAATTGCCATAGAGAATAAACCAAATCCGACAAGCACCATAATAATGGCGAACATTCGAGCAGAAGCCGTAGTCGGCACTAGGTCGCCGTAACCAACGGTGGAAGCTGATACAAAAGCAAGCCATAAGCCTTCTCCAAAGGTATCAATCGTAGGCTCCAAGAAATAAAAACCCAGACCGGAGAGAACCCATGCAATCAAGGAGAATCCAATCGCTAGAGGGATACCTTTGGCGAGGAACCATCGACCAGTGGACAGTAAGCCTCTAACCGCCAATAAAAATATTGTAATTATTCTAAAAAAACGAACGGCAGCAAACCAAACTCCTTGCACCAATCCAAGCAAACTGAGCGCGGACACAACGATGATTAAAAGGTTACACCAATTGCCTCTGACGTAACTGGTTCGATAATCACTAAAAGCTAACAAAACGAAGAACTCAAGGCTAAAAACAACCAACACCAACCATTCAAGAATATTAAGCAAACGGTCCGAGTGCTCACCCATACCTTCATCTGTGATGAAGACCAACAAAGGCAACATCACCACGGCTAAAAGAATCATTAATCTATCAAAACGTGTACCCCACCGACGTGCTACCTCAGAGTCTTTTTGAGATACGCCACCCAGCCCGAACCAAGCACTAATTTTATTATTCATAATGTCCCCATCTTAACTCCGTATAGACACTTTAGTTAAGCTTGTACAAGAGATAACGTCTAATTAGCAGCAAAATAACATCTTAAATCCGACAATGTATCTAACAATCATCGCATAGGGTTGGATGCAAAACATTAAATCGAGAGGTACTAAGTCCCTTTAAATGAAAATAAAAGGTTTTTTGAGTAAGACTTCTAATTTCTCAACCGGTATCCTGTTGAAAAAATTCGTGTGATTACCCCGAAAAGTAGAGCACTAAATAGCCCTATTGCTGCTAATGAGAAGTCCACAGGAACGTCTGAAATGTCAAAAAACGCCCATCTAAAACCTGATATCAAGTATACCGCAGGATTAAATAGCGTGATTGTTTGCCAAACCTCAGGAAGTATTTTTATAGAATAAAAACTCCCACCTAAAAAAACGAGGGGCGTAAGAATTAGCGTCGGGACTATGTTCATTTATTCAAAATTACGCGCGCATATACCAATAATGAATCCTAATAGGCTAAACGCGACAGACGTAAGGAACAAAAAGACGATCATCACAAACGGATGCGCTACCCTTACAGGAACAAAAAGATAAGACACCGAGAGAATAATTAAACCAAGTGCCATTGATTTAGTCGTTGATGCCCCCACATACCCCACCACCATTTCCCAAGGTGAAATAGGCGCGGACAATGGTTCATATATTGTTCCGAGGTATTTAGGAAAATAGATGCCAAATGATGCATTAGCAACCGACTGTGTGATCACTGTCAGCATTATCAACCCTGGGACAATAAATACTCCATAAGGCACACCATCAATCATAGCCATCCGACTACCTATAGCCGAACCAAAGACAACAAAATACAATATTGTTGAAATAACTGGGGATGCGACCGACTGCAAAGGCGAGCGAAAAGTCCGAGCCATTTCGAAATGGTAAATCGCTTTCATCGCGTAAATATTCACATTGTTTCCTCATTCACTAGGCCAACAAAAATATCCTCTAAGGAGCTCTGATAGGTCTGGAGATCCAAGATCGCGATCCCTTCTTCCCTTAGTACCGCCAAAACCGAACTCACATCCCCTTGTGTCTTAGCAGCATCGTATTTATATACTACTCGCGTTCCATGATTTTCAAGTTCAATACCTGAACCTCTCAGCTTAATGGGTAACTCCGTTATCGCACGATCAATATCAATCCATAACTGCTTCTTACCCAGACGCTTCATCAATTCGTATTTTTCTTCAATCAAGAGAATTTTTCCGTTGTTAATGACTGCAATTCGATCTGCGATCTCTTCGGCCTCTTCAATGTAATGAGTGGTCAAAACTATTGTCACGCCCCGCTGCTTGAGACTTTTTATGACTTTCCAAGTCTCGCGACGCATATCGACATCTACCCCTGCGGTTGGCTCGTCTAAAAAAAGAACTTTAGGTTCGTGACTCAGCGCTTTCGCGATAAGCACCCTTCGCTTCATACCCCCCGACAGCTCTCTGATTTGATTGTTGCGCTTCGTCCACAAAGATAGTTGTCGTAATATCTTTTCAACATAAGCTGGGTCAGCCTTCAAACCAAAGAGACCGCGTGACAACTTCACTGTGCCTAACACAGTTTCAAACGGTTCTAACATCAGTTCTTGAGGAACTAGACCAATAATCGAACGCGTTCTCCGGTACTCACTGACTACGTCGCAACCGTCGACCTGCACAGAGCCGCCACTTATTACTGTGAGCCCACAGATTATCGAGATAAGCGTCGTTTTCCCAGCTCCGTTTGGACCTAATAATGCAATGATTTCGCCCTCGTCAATTCGGACCGAAATATTGTCAAGAGCAAGATGTCCATCAGCATATTTTTTAGTCAAATGCTGGATATCGATGATAGATGCCATACTCTTTTTTTTACTTGATTTGGTTGGAGTAGATTATAAGCCTACTGGTTGACAAAATTTAAGGATGTACGTTCAAGCTATCTTTCTGGTGCTAATTAGCCCTTTCAGTCACGCCTGCCAAAACGATACTGCTCACATTGAAAATCTTAGTTGTATCTATTGAATTAAATCGTTACAACAAACAAAATAATCAGGGATTGGTTATCCTTTGTTAGAAATTACAACTTGGTGACGACTGATCATGACTTCATTATGTGCAACTCTACTCACAATTTGACCGACAAATGGGCGCGGAAAACAAGTTGATGAGGAATCCGGAAAAAATCATCGTAAAGGATCTTTATAAGATTTTTAATGATGCGGATGACGAGGTTATGCAACTTATAGAGGATGGATATACAAAAGACGAGATCCTGGAGAAAACAGGCAGTATCGTCGGGGTTTGTAAGGCAAACTTCTCGGTCAAGGAAGGTGAAATCTTCGTCATTATGGGCCTTTCCGGCTCAGGAAAATCCACGTTAGTTCGACTTTTAAATCGCCTTATCGAACCTTCATGCGGGGAGGTTCACTTTGATGGCTTAGACATAACGAATATGCCCATAAAAGACTTAATGGATTTTCGTCGCAAAAAAGTCAATATGGTATTCCAGTCTTTCGCTTTGATGCCGCACATGAATGTTGTTGATAATGCTGCGTTCGGTTTAGAACTGTCAGGTGTCGGCCACAATGATAGGCATTCACGGGCACGAGAAGCATTAAGTCAAGTTGGGTTAGAGGCATTTGCTGAGCATTACCCGGATGAACTTTCGGGTGGTATGCAACAACGTGTCGGGCTCGCAAGGGCACTCGCTTGCGATCCATCTGTTATGTTAATGGATGAGGCTTTTTCGGCACTTGACCCGTTAATTCGCGCTGAAATGCAGGATGAGTTACTTAAACTTCAAGAAAAAAACCGTCGAACGATCATATTTATAACCCATGACCTAGATGAGGCCATGCGGATTGGGGATCGAATAGCCATCATGGAAAGTGGACGCGTTATCCAGATCGGGAAACCTGAGGAAATATTAAGAAATCCTACAAATGAATATGTCGCATCTTTCTTTCGTGGAGTGGATACCTCTAATATTCTCAGTGCGAAACATATCGCAATGAAGTCTCAGATTGAGACGGTACAGGAAGATCAGACATTAGAGACAGTTTTAAATTATTTGAATCAAATACCTAGCCCTTTTTGCTACGTCCTTAATCAGAATAATAATCTAGTTGGTATCGTATCCGAACTGAGTATCAAGCAAGCGATGACCGAAGATCCAAAAAAAGCAATAACGAAAGCATTAGTAGCCGACTTAACGACCTTGCACGAAGATACTTTACTTAGAGATTTGATTGGCATTGTTTCATCATCCCCTTACGGCGTTCCTGTCATCAATCGATCCGATAAGTATTTAGGCGCTATAACAAAAACTACTCTACTCAATGCCTTAAATCAGAGGCTTAAAAAAGAAAATGGCTGATCAAACTGAAATGGAAGATCCGTGGGGTAACCAAGTCAATGAGCCCACGCAAGACAATAACGGCATTACGGTTGAAGCCTGGACATCAGCCGAAAAAACTACAAAAAATTCAGATTCTGAATGGCTATCCTCGCAGCCCATTAATGAGACAACTTTCAATTTTTTTGATCCATTTGTGCAGCCTTCCATACCTTTAGATCGGTGGACAGAAATTGGATTGGAGTGGTTAGTTACGAACTTTCGTCCTGCATTTCAAGCTATTCGTGTGCCTATAGACGCAATACTATCAACAATAGAGGGGGGGCTATTAGGAGCTTCACCCATTCTACTAATTCTTATATTTACCCTTCTCGCTTGGCAAATGACGAATCTAAGACTTGCCGCTGGAACATTTTTATCGTTAATCTTTATCGGCTTAATTGGTGTCTGGTCAGAAGCAATGATCACCTTAGCTTTGGTATTAACAGCTGTCTTTTTTAGTCTGTTAATTGGACTCCCCACTGGAATTTGGTTAGCAAGATCAGATAAAGCCTCAGCAGCGCTTCGTCCAATATTGGACGCAATGCAAACTACGCCCGCATTCGTATACTTAATACCGATTGTTATGCTGTTCGGCATCGGTAACGTGCCGGGTGTAGTCGTCACAATTATTTTTGCTCTACCACCTTTAATTCGCTTGACTAATCTAGGCATTCGACAAGTACCGACTGATCTTATTGAAGCTTCTCGATCCTTTGGGGCCAGCCCAAAACAATTACTTCTAAAAATCCAACTTCCGTTAGCAATGCCTACAATCATGGCTGGAGTCAATCAAACGCTCATGCTCTGTCTCTCTATGGTCGTTATCGCATCTATGATCGCCGTTGGCGGTCTCGGTCAAATGGTATTGAGAGGTATCGGTCGGCTAGATATGGGTTTAGCAACAGTTGGCGGGGTTGGTATCGTTCTACTGGCCATCATATTGGATAGAATCACCCAAGCTATGGGAGAGAAAAAATACACTAAAGGCAAACGACGTTGGTATCAGACTGGACCAGCGGGTCTAATTCGAAAAATCATATTAAGAAAGTACTAAAGACTATAAAATTACGTGCCACCTAAATTAATGGATCAAAAAGGTTGAATATGAAATCAACACAAACCGCTCGATATATCGGAGTCTTCGCAGCAGCAATGATAGGCATCACCACCATTACCCAGGCACTAGGAGCTGCGGAAAGCCTTCCAGGGAAAGGCGTAATCGTCCAACCAGGACAAGAGAATATAGACGGTGAAAACTTCCAAACAATTATTGTGATTAAAGCTTTGGAGGAATTAGGCTATGACGTCAAAAGCGCACAACATACCCGGTACCCAGTGTTACATCTTGCTATTGCGAATGGAGACATCACGTTTATGGCTGACCATTGGGACCCACTTCATCAATCATTCTTCAATGAGGCTGGTGGAGAAGAGAAATTAACTCGCACAGGTCGATACATTTCTGGCTGTGCGCAGGGATACTTAATAGATAAAAAAACCGCAGACGAATATGAGATCAACAGTATTGAGCAACTCACCGACCCTAAAATCGCAACACTGTTCGATGCGGATGGTGATAACAAGGCTGACTTAGCCGGTTGTGTACCGGGATGGGGTTGTGAACGCGTCATTGAACACCAAATGGATGCATTTGGGCTCAGATCTACCGTATCTCACAACCAAGGCGAATATTCAGCCATCATTGCCGATACAATCACACGGTATAAAGAGGGCAAATCAGTTTTGTACTATACTTGGACTCCTTATTGGGTATCCGGCGTCTTAGTGCCCGGGAAGGACGTAACCTGGTTGGAAGTCCCCTACTCTGCTCATCCAAATAATGTCGATACAAAACTCAGTAATGGAAGAAATTATGGTTTTGAAGCCAATACTCAGATGATTATCGCCAATAAAGCATTCCTCTCGGAAAACCCCGCAGCGGCTAAGCTCTTCGAAGTCATGAGCTTGTCAGTAAACGATGTCTCAGCCCAAAATCTTAAAATGAAAGAGAAAGGTGAAGACGGTTGGGCTGCAACAGAACGTCACGCAGACGCATGGATCAAGGCCAATCGGAAAATCTTCGATGAATGGCTAGATAGTGCGCGAGCAGCTCATTAAAGCTTTAATGCCTATAGAAACTTTTTAAGGGAGGACTTGTCCCGATACTGACAGTAAAACAAAGTGCCGGTCATCATCTCAACAAACAACGTACACCTTCATGAAAAAATTTTTATTGGAAAGTGAGAAAAGCGAAATTATCGAAATGGCGCTCTCTGACCACGCAAGCTTCGCTAACATAACGCAAGTTCACGACCTCAGTGAATCTGACGTTAAAGAGCTGATGCGAAAAAATTTAAAGACTGGATCTTATAGAGCTTGGAGAAAACGCGTGCGTACATTCTCCAACAGACGCGCGAATTATAAATAATACACATCGCAAGAAGCGTAAAAAGCTATTGATACTTGTCTGTAACAAACGATAATGTCTTCCACTTTGGCAAAAGTAAGAATATGTGTCTCTGCCTATGAAGAATTCACCACTTAAACCTTTTAGGAATAACTTTAGATTAAAAAAATAGTAGTTAGCATGGTCTCGTTGCCGCAGACTCATGTGGTTTAAACATTTCTGAAAGGCCACAATCAATGAAAATCGAGACGTTATCCGTTCATGCTGGTTATAAGCCTGACCCAATAACCAAAGCAGTCGTTCCACCAATCTATCAAACGGTAGCATACGCATTCGACGATGCGCAGCATGGAGCAGACCTTTTCGATTTAAAGGTAGAAGGTAACATTTACACCAGAATCATGAATCCTACTCAGTCGATTCTTGAAGAGAGGGTGGCGGCACTTGAGGGCGGCATAGCAGCACTTGCAGTAGCATCGGGCCAATCTGCAATTACATATGCGATTCAGACTATTGCCGAAGCCGGAGACAATATCGTCTCATCTAGCGCATTATACGGCGGGACCTACAACCTATTCGCGCACACGTTTCCACAGTTCGGCATTGAGACACGATTTGCCGATTATCGTGATGCTTCGAGCTTTGAATCACTTATTGATGACAATACGAAGGCCGTATTCGTAGAGTCCCTTGGAAACCCCCAAGGAAATATTACAGATATCGAGGCCATCGCTGCTATTGCACACAAACATGGCGTTCCGCTAATTGTAGATAACACCGTCCCGAGCCCGTACTTATGTCGTCCGATTGAACATGGAGCAGATATCGTCATACAAAGCCTCACTAAATACTTAGGCGGTCACGGTAACAGTTTGGGCGGCGCAATAATAGATTCCGGTAAATTTCCATGGGCAGAACATAAAAAACGATTTAAACGGCTGAACGAACCTGACGTGAGCTACCATGGCGTAATCTACACCGAGGCACTAGGGGAAGCAGCATTTATTGGTCGAGCTCGAGTCGTACCACTTCGAAATACTGGAGCAGCTATCTCTCCGTTTAATTCTTTCTTAATTTTACAAGGCATTGAAACGCTGGCCCTTCGTATGGATCGTATCTGCGATAACACGCTGGCTGTTGCTAAGCATCTACAGCAAAACGATAAGGTAGAGTGGGTAAATTACGCAGGTTTAACTGACCATCCTGATCATGCATTAGTACAAAAATATATGAATGGAAAGGCATCTGGACTTCTTACCTTCGGACTCAAGGGTGGACGCGAGGCTGGCGCTAAATTCCTTGATGCGCTTAACTTATTTACGCGTTTGGTTAACATCGGGGATGTACGTTCTTTAGCAACTCATCCAGCTTCTACTACGCACAGACAGTTAACACCTGAAGAACTTATCAAGTCTGGCGTTACAGAAGAGACAGTGCGCTTATGTGTCGGCATCGAACATATCGATGACTTAAAAGACGACTTAAATCAGGCGCTAAATGCAGCGTAGCAAATTAGAAAGTACTGATTGATTTCGGCTCCGATAATCTAGAGATGTAGGGATAAATTTATCCCTACATTCCTCTGCAATAGAAAAGAGTCGCTTTAAAGTACGCTACAGATCTTGCTAGAGAACCCTCTTCAAGGCTTTAAAAAAAAGTTCAGACTGTAATCGCTCACCCATTGTCTGATCGCTGACGCTTTGCGCTAAGCTTTTTTCGACTCCAATTAAATCTCGGCCTGTTGATCGGGCCAAAACTTCCAGTTCACACGCTCTTTCAAGATAATATAAATCGTCATAAGCGTAGTCCATACGATCTGCACAAACTACTACGCCGTGATTGCCTAAAAACACGATATCAGCACCCTTCATAGCGTGGGCAATACGCTCTCCTTCCGATATATCAAGCGCTAGGCCGCCATATTGGTCATCCGCCGAAACTCGACTGTGAAATCGCATAGCCGTTTGCGACAAAGTAGTATTTAAAGTTCGCTCTTGAGTCAGAGACAGCGCAGTCGCATGAGGCATATGCGTGTGGAGCACACATGTCTTTTTGCAAATACGATGAATAGCTGAGTGAATAAACATAGCGGTAGATTCGACTGGATGAATGCCAGCCAAAACATCGCCCTCTATGTTGATCATAACGATATCGTTAGGAGATACTTCCTGCCAAAGGAGCCCCCTGGGGTTTAACAAAAATCTGTCTGACTGGTCAGGAAGCTCCAAACTAAAATGATTACAAACGCCCTCGGCCAGCCCATGCTGCGCGGCAGCCCGTAACGCTAAAGCCAAATCTTCTCGTAACTGAGTAACTTCAGGTGAATGATATGCCTCATTGTGATCCTGCATGTCCATTGGATTCCCCCTCCGACGTTGCTTAACGTCACTTTATTTTTTCTTTTGACGGAAAATAACACGTTGCTTAGTAAATATTAACATCGCCAAGGAACGGATCACCAGGAGCTTAGTCAACTACTTTTTATTCGCGTAATACAATAACAACCGTATTGTGGATCAATCCGCCATAATAATGAATATTGAAATAGCGACACAACATGAGAAAAACTCGAATGACCAACGATAGTTCATCACTAGATACCAACGACGAATTACATGAAACAGATTTAGATTTAATTCTTGCGAGGAGGCGGTTTCTCAAAGGTACTGCAAGTTTTGGAGCATCTGCCTTCGTCAGCGCCACCAATTTGAATGTAGCATCTGCACTTGCTGACGATCAGCCACCATCGGCATTCAAACCAGTCTCAGCGAGCACTAACGACACGGTGGTCCTACCCGAGGGCTACGAATATAGCGTCCTCATTCGCTGGGGTGATCCAATCTACGCTAACGGTCCTGAATTCGATTCGGAGTCCTTGGGATCAGCCGCGAGTCAGGCGATATCGGTAGGTGACAATAATGATGGAATGGATACATTCACTGTCGGCAATCGAACAATTCTAGTTTTTAATAACGAATTTACTAACCAAGAAATTATGTTTGGCAATCGAGCGAACCGGTCACCTGAAACAGATGATGATGTGAACAAAGGCAAGTTCGCTCACGGTTTAACCATCGTTGAAATAAAAGAAACTAATAAGGGCTGGAAAATCGTAAAAGATAGCGAATTTAATCGAAGAATCACACCAAATACGGAATTCTCCGTTGTAGGACCGGCTGTTGGTAGCGATCTGATCAAAACAACACATGATCCACTAGGAAGGAAAATTTTAGGGACATTCAATAACTGTGGAAATGGAAAAACACCGTGGGGTACATACTTGGCGTGCGAAGAAAACATCAACGGATATTTTTCTTCTGGCTTAGGTGAGACATTCAGTCAAAATCAATATGAAAAACGCTACGGGATCGCCAAAGATGGGCGAGACTGGGGATATAAGTGGGCTCAGACTGATAATCGCTTTGACGTTTCCATCGAGCCTAATGAACCCAATAGGCATGGGTGGATCGTCGAAATCGATCCACTAGGGAAACAGAAACCTAAAAAACTAACAGCGTTAGGCCGGTTTAAGCACGAGAATGCGGAATTGGTTATAGCTCCTTCTGGGCATGTTGTTGTATACATGGGTGATGATGAGCGGGGTGAGTTTCTATACAAGTTTGTGAGCAGAGATAAGTACGAGGTTGGAGGAGCCAATAGTGAGCTGCTGCACGAAGGAGAGCTGTATGCAGCCAAGTTTTATGACGATGGTTATGGAGAGTGGATATCGCTGTCAGACGCTAATCTTGCCAAAGACGAAACGATTGTTTATGCGAGGATAGCAGCATCCAAGATAGGAGCCACCACAATGGATCGGCCAGAGTGGGTCGCGGTTAACCCATACAAAACAGAAGCCTATGTGTCACTAACAAACAATAAATATCGTGGAGAAAAATTATCACAACCGCTTAATATGCCCAATCCTCGCAGAAAAAATCCATATGGTCACATTCTACGCTGGACTCCTAAAAATAAAGATCACGCTGCGCGAGACTTTACCTGGGATATTTTTGTATTTGCAGGTAACCCCTACGAACACTCAGACCTGAAGGGCGGCTCTTGGAATATTAATACCGACAACATGTTTAATAGTCCTGATGGGCTTAGATTTGACTCAAAAGGCAATCTTTGGATACAAACCGACGGTAACTACTCTAACGAGGGTGACTTCGCCGGGATGGGAAATAACCAAATGCTCATGGGAGACCCCACAACTGGAAAAATCCATCGGTTTTTAGTCGGGCCAAGAGAATGTGAGATTACTGGACTCACGTGGAGTCCCGATAAAAAGACAATGTTTGTTGGTATTCAACACCCCGGTCAAAAAGGCGGCAGCAATTGGCCGGATGGGGAGAATAACATACCCCGGTCAGCAATTATCGCGATCAAACGTAACGATGGAAAAGCTGTAGGTTAGCGCGTTATTACCAAGCAAGCAAAGAGCCGCGCTAGACGAATCATTAGCCACAGATCACAGCCTCCAACTGACTCTAGCTGTCCCTAAAACGTAATAGAAATAGGAATGATTATCGTTATAACACGTCTGAAAACGACGTGTCATAATGCACGCCGTTAGCTGAAAATTTAAAAATAATGGGATGTCAATCGCAACATTTGAGATGAACTTTTTTAACAAACACTTCATCCAATCAAGTTTACAAACTGAAGGAAATTCCTATGAAAGGTAATACGGAAGTCGTCAATGTATTGAACCAACTACTCGCCGGCGAGTTGATGGCAACAGATCAATACCTATTACACGGTGAAATGTATGCTGACATGGGTTTGCAGAAACTTGCCGACCACGCGCTACACGAATCAGAACATGAGCGGCAACATGCTCGAGATATAGTCCAACGCATTCTTTTTTTGGAGGGTGAGCCTAACATGGCCTCTCGCCACGAGTTAACAATCGGCTCAAACGTTAAAGATATGCTGACGAGCGACTTGGCTATTGAGTATCGAGTGGTAGGAGACTTGAAGGCAGCGGTAGCCTTGTGTGAGGAAAAACAGGATTTTGTCACGCGCGATTTACTCGTGCAACAAATTGAGGATACGGAGATGGATCATGCTTATTTCTTAGAAAAGCAATTGCGGCTCATTGGACTAGTGGGACTAGAAAACTATCTTCAGAGTCAAATGAATGGCAGCGAAGGAGGTGCCGCATGAAGGGTTCAAGTACGATCATTCAGCACCTTAATACCATTCTTAAAAATGAATTAACTGCGATCAATCAGTATTTTCTTCATGCGAGAATGTTTAAGAATTGGGGACTCGAGCGATTAAACGAATCAGAATATAAAAATTCGATACGAGTCATGAAGGAAGCGGACAAACTTATTGAGAGAATTTTATTTTTAGAAGGATTACCAAATCTGCAGGCACTGGGTTCCCTATCTATCGGCGAGAACGTTGAGGAGTGTCTCAAGGCTGACTTGCAGTTTGAATCAACTGTACAACACGCTGGACTCGTCGCTGGGATTAGTGAGGCTGAGACGGAGCAAGATTTTGTGACGAGAGACTTACTGGAGTCGCTATTGGCCGATTCAGAATCTTCTATTGATGAATACGAGACACAACTATCCTTAATCGAAGACATGGGAATTGCTAATTACATTCAGGCACAAATCGAAGAGGATTAAGCGAACATTGTTTAGATCCAAGCTCACCTTAAATTCCAACGCATATCAAGATCGGTAGCGGCGCGTCACGCGCAACTACCGATCTTGATCAACAAGACAAACTAATTACTACATTCACCTACGAATTCACCTAGCGTAACGTTCCCGTTCGCGAAGATAGGCGCCCACGTTCCAGCTCCTTCGAAATTCTCAAAATTACCAGAGCCAAAAACCGTACCCCAGGTTCCACGCTCATCACCTGGCTCCATACCGCCAGCATCCACATGAATACCACCGTCCTTGTCCTTACGCGCACACGCATAACTCAATTTAGAAGTGCCGTCGGGAAACGCTACGATATATCCACCGCAGTGGCCTGCCCCGTTCATGGGTGAATTTGCACTAGAAGTCGTCCCAGCCGCTCGCCAAATCGTGAAGGTGACTCCACCCCCCAGATCAACGGCCTCACCAATGTCCCCAACATTTGACCAATTTCCATCACACTTCGCAGCAAATGCAGTTGAGGAAAAAAATAGAAGCCCAGAAATAGCTGCTGACATCCATATGCTTTGTTTCATAATAATCTCCTTAAAGTTTGATTTTATCGATGACCCCAATACCCATACAGCCTCAAGGAATTAAGGCTAAAGACATTGGGAAACGACACTGTGCTACGATTTCCATAAAAAAACAATACGTTTTTTAAAATATTTAAAACCGATAAGAAGCATCTGATTGTTGCGCCGCCGCATAGACAAAAAACTTTAAGTGCGCTCAAATTCAAAGATTATTGTATTATTTCGTTTATTAACGGCTAAACTTTTCTAACCTACTTTTATAGCTGCTTAGGTATAAAAAATTACTTTTATTTGTTGAAAATTTTTTACTAAACAAGGACTGGCATGTACACCGAATTCAAAGAAGAGCATTCCGTCTACAAACCCACACAGACTGATCTAACCTTTCCGCAAGCAAAACACTTTTCAAACTTTGCAGAGTTGCGTCATGAGCTAAAAAGGAAACTAGTCGTAGCGTGTCGGGCGTTCTCATATTTCAAGTTTGATTACGGCTTCGCTGGTCATTTAACCGTCAGGGACCCAGAGTTTAAAGACTTGTACTGGACAAACCCTATGGCGGTTCACTTCAAACACGTCAAAATCTCCAACTTAATTCTTGTAGACCACGACGGAAACGTCGTTGAAGGCAATCATTCAGTCAATCGAGCTGGCTTCGTACTACACGCAGCCGTTCACAAAGAGCATCCCGAAATTGTTGCCATGTGTCATGCTCACACACTATATGGTGCAGCATTTGCATCTTTGGGGAAAAAGCTTGATCCCATCTCTCAGGATGCATGCGCATTTTACGAAGATCATAATGTTATAACCGAGGAAGCTGGAGCAGTCGCGGTCAGTGAGGACGCTGGAATGAATGTCGCAAAATCTTTCAAAGACGTCAAAGCAGTCATTCATCAAAACCACGGTCTACTTACAATGAGCAAACACAGCATAGACTCTGCAGCGTTTTGGTTTAGTGCACTCGAGCGATGCTGCCAACAAGAGTTAATGGTTATGTCAACGGGACAAGCTCCTAATCTCGTACCTCATAAAAGAGCTGTATTTAGTAGGGAAAATGTAGGTAGTGACTATATTGGGTGGTTACATTTTCAGCCTATTCATGACCATTTAGTGGCTACCGAGAAAGACATGTTTGACTGAGCACTGCAGTCGATCGACGAATGCGCTGGCACACATTGCGGCGCGTTTTTTTGCGATTTTTGCACTAGTTCCATTTCATGCGATAGCAGATTGGCAACAGATTGATCAAACAGAGAGTATGGTGATTTACCTAGATATCGACGGTATCACCAAGATTAGCGAAGACAAAAGAGGTGTAAACAATCTCATAGATTTTTTCATCCCTCAGGTCGCCGAACTGAATGGAAAACAAATCACCTTTCAGTCTTTCGTTCGCGAGATTGAAGTAGATTGTCGAACCTATAAACAAAAGACTTTAAGAATTATCTTTTTCGAAAGAACTCATGCATCAGGCCAAGAGGTCTATCGATCAGAGATAAACTCAGAATGGAGAGACAACCCACCCACCACCGGTAGCGGACTCCTCGTTGATTTAGCTTGCATGCCGCGAAGTATCTGAAAATCCAAACCTGTTCCAATATGCCTCCACTCATAAATCGAGTGTAACCGACACTCGCGCTCGAGAAACACAAGGCATAATTCGGTCTTGCCTTGCGTCAGGACTAAGAATTGAATCTCGATGAATAACCTCTCCAGAGGTGTATCCACATTCGCAAGTGCCACAAATACCTTGCCTACACGATGAAGGGATGACATCCCCAGCCACTCTTAACACATCAAGTATTGATTGACTCTCTGAAACACGTAATGTCTCTCCAGTGCTCGATACGGTAACGTCAAAAGGCTCTGCTTTTTGACTCCTTTCTTCAGGAGCATTAAATGCTTCAAAGTGCAACTGATCTGGATTCCAATCAGATGTCAGATATTTAACCTCTGACATCAAACGCTCAGGTCCACAACAATAGATGTGCAGATCTGATGACAGATTCTCAATCAAACTCGCCACATTAAGTCGTTGACTATCTGAGTCGTTTGAAAAGTAAGTACTCAAAGAATCTCCACAAAACTGAGACAACTCCCCCTCTATACTTGGACGAGAAGTTTTAGAGCAAAAATGAAATGACTCAAGCATCTTACTTTGAGATAACGCCCTACCCATTGAAATCAATGGGGTAACACCAATCCCTCCAGCAATTAATACACCTCTACCCTTCGCAAGCTTGAAATTATTGCGTGGCATTGAGACCCGCACATGGGTACCTTCTGTGAAGTATTCATGAATAAAGTCTGACCCACCTCGGCCATCCATTTCTCGTTTGACGATAATGGCGTATCGCGAGAGATCGCTTGGATCACTGGTGAGAGAATATTGTCTGATTTTACCGTCACCCAGTCTAACGTCCACATGCGCGCCGGGGGTCCATATGGGTAATTGCGGCCTTGTGGGGTGTCGGAATGCTATTCGGACTACATCATGGTCTAGCTGTTCCCGAGTCTCGACGAACAGCTTCATTATGATTCTTACACTCATTGATGGTCCACCTACCGATGAGGTTTATCTGTGACTTCATTTAGGGGAATGATCGCATCTCCTGGGCGAATAATGCCTCCCTGCTCAATCCAACAATTAAGCCCCGATCGATTATAAAGTGGCAGAAACACTGGACGGTCAAGTAAGTGCTCCAAATATCGACATGGAAAATTTAAACGTCCACCGGACAGAATCACCTCTCCAATCCGAAAGCGGTAACCCACCAAGTGATTCAACGGTACGCCTTCAACCGTCAAATTTCGTCGATGTTCGCTCGGATCAACGTGAATAGAAGAACCTTGCATAGGTGGGTCATCGCGTGATAACGCGTCTAAAGCCTCTCGTTCAATCAATGTGACTTCTCTGCAGTCTGGCTTGGGTGAGTAAGTGCCTAGGCCCAAGTAGTAGCGATCTCCAACGATCCCCTTGCCTGCAACCAACTCAGCCTCTTTAAGCTCCTCCATTTCATGACTGGCTTCTGGGGCAATATGAATATGTAATAATTTACCTGTCCAGCTCATGCCTACTCCATTTCTGTAAAAACTTGATGATACCGGAGTTAGATGTTAACCAATGTCATGACTCAAAAAAGTATCGCAAAGATTAACGATTAAGTTACACACGTATTGTTTTTTAGCTATTATCTTAAATGGCCGTTACTATCATTTATGGATTAGCAGCAAAAGATGTCAAATCAACCTATAGGAGCATTCAACTATGTTTAAAAAAGTCATTCTCGCAGCCTTTACTCTTTTGTTCAGTATGACCGCCCTCATTGGACAAACGTCTGAATTCGGAACTGAAGCCGAAGCTAAAGCGTTACTTGAGCGTGCTGTCAATTTAGTCAAAAACGATAAAATTCGTGCTCTAGACGCATTCACAGATCTAGAAGGAGGATTTGGATACAAAGATTTATATGTGTTTTGCTTCAACAGTAAAGGCATCATTCTTGCACACCCAACAAACTTGGGCATGGACGCATCGGAATTAACCGACGAGGACGGCGTTAACATTTGGTCTCTAGTATCCAGTGTTGAGCGCGAAGATATTAAGAAAATCACGTACAAACTCGTAAGACCAACAACCGGTAGCGAAGAGACATACACCAAAACATCGTTCGTAACAAAGGTAAGGAATATGTACTGTGGTGTTGGATTTTATGCCGAGTAAAACAAAGTTCGCTGAGTAGCTTACTTAATAAGGCGCTGAATATTCAGCGCCTTATTGTTTGTGGAGCCTGATACCAAATTATCACTGTTCAAAGACAGCAAAAACGCACTCAAACGGTCAAGAAGCAACACCGTATACCTCTCCGCACTTCCAACTCGCTACATACTCATCGATTGATACAGTCCCCAAAGAGCTGTGTGAATCCTCTGAAAAATATTCAAAAAGAATTCCATCTGGCGCCCACATCGACAGAAATACGATGCCGCCCACATCACCCCCATGCTCAAGATGAGGTCGCGCATCTGCTGGCGCTAAAGCATAATCTCCTTTTCGACGAAGAATATGTTTAACTGAACCGTCCTCTTGCAGTTCTTTAAGATGCTGCTCTCCCTCAAGGACCAACGTCATGGTTGAGGCCACGTGCCGATGTCGCCGGCAATGGCCTTGACCCGTCGCATATCGGAGTAACATATCCAATCGACCAGCATCACGATCAAAACCCATTAAACTGAATTCGAAGTCAATTTTATACTCCACGCAACTCGGATCAGTAATTCTGCGCCACTCGACTTGATCTGAATCAAAACTTGTCTGGTTCATACATTACTCAAAAAAGAATTCTAATACGTAATTTTACATAATTCCTTCCAGATTAAAAAAGGCGCCCGCAGGCGCCTCATTTTGATCTGATGATTTGAATCAGGAGATCTAACCTACATAGTTATTTTATTTCGTAAGTTAGGCTCTGGTTGCACATAGCCTCGCCCCCAGCGGCACCTTTACAAACCCAGGGTCCTTGCCCAGTAATGCCCGCATACTTGCCCGTCCCACCAGTAATGTAGTTTGTCCCCTTGTTAGTGGCTGCATTGCCATCAAACGAGGTATACAAATTATCGCCATCAGCATCGCTCCACGAACACTTACCAACTATGTCACCATTAATATCATAGGCACCATAACACCCTGCAACCCCCTCGTGTAAGGCTGGAGATCCATCCGAAGAGAATGTATAGCCTTGACAACTGACGCCACCAACCGCGGTATCGTTTGAACCCGGCGTGGTTGGGTATTCACATGCCCAACCCGTATGAAACTTAATGACTCCCGACTTAGCCAAATGACCGTGACCATCGGCAAGCGCAGCGCCGGAAATAAACATCAATGAAGTAATTGCGACCAATAAAGCTCTCATAACTGACTCCTCCGTGTATGTAATGGAAGGCAATACCCATGTAAGGCGCATTACCAGACTATAATTATCCTAACAACAAATGACACAATCGTTACATCTTAGTGAGTATTTTTGGCCCCTAAGCTTTCAGTAACAAATCCATAATCCACTAAATACATGAAAAACACAAACTGTTCCTTTGGAACCTTCCAACGATTGATATGTCCATTGACATGGTTAAAAAGCTCTTCAAAGCAAAATCGTAGTGCTAGACTATCAGTCAATTTATCCCAGTACACTTAATTTGTGCGGACACAATATCAATCAAAGTATCTTCAGTATTGTTAACTCCTCGGAATCCATGAAAAGTTTCTTGCTTTGCACAAATTAACAAAGAATTAATAAAAAGGAACAAGATGATACTTCTACTTGCCGGAGCGCTTGGATTGATCTCAGTTGCTTTTGGAGCCTACTCCGAACATGGCCTGAAACAAATGGTAACCGAAGAAGAATTTCGATTTTTAATGACCGCAGTACGATACAACCAAATTCATGCAGTTGTTACTGTAGCTATCGGTCTAGGAATCTTAAGTGGCATTCCATCACTTCAAACATCACTGATTCGTTGGAGTGGAAAGCTATTTATTCTAGGAACTACGCTCTTTAGTTTCAGCATCTATCTCTCAGTGGGACTGGATATGCCGGAACTCGTGAATGTAACTCCGTTCGGAGGAACGATTATAATGCTTGCCTGGACTCTACTCGCGATCTGCGGCTACAAGAGCGTAACCCAAAATCATGACCGCTAAATGGAAGTCAGGCATTATGGGTTTATTTTTATTGGTTTTGGTAGGAGCTCTACTCAGCGGTCCGCTTATGAGTAACGTAGAACATCCCGAGTACGTTGTCATCGAAAAGCACAAAGCGATTGAGTTGCGCGACTATGCCCCTAGAATTATCGCCCAAGTCTCTGTATCTGGGTCGCGAGAAGATTCAATCTCGACTGGATTTCAACAACTTGCAGATTATATCTTTGGCAACAACACCACGGCGGCAACGATATCGAAGCAAGAATTTATCAGTCAGGATAAAACATCTAAAAATCAGAAAATCGCGATGACAGCGCCCGTGGAGCAGAGCTTGATCGATGACACGTGGATCATAAACTTTACCATGCCATCAGAATACGTAATAACATCGCTGCCAAAACCCAATAACGCCGCGGTCCGGTTATCGGAGGTTCCTTCACAAAGCTTTATTGCCATTAAATTCTCCGGCATAAATTCAGCATCGAACATTAATACTCACGAAAAAAAACTCCGAGCTTTCGCCCTAGAAAATAATATTCGAATTCAGAGAAATCCAACCTATGCGTTCTATAACCCCCCTTGGACGCTACCCATGCTTCGACGAAATGAGGTAATGTTTCAGATAAAAAATAATTAGGTGTTTTCACATTTAACCGAATGGTCCTATAGCGATGCTTAAACAACCGATCAAGACACTACTATTCGCGACGTCATTAATGTTCATTATCAACGTCAATGCAGCGGACCCTAAAGAGCTCGCTGAGAGCGAGGTTCCAGAGTGGCAAACAATAAAAACACTCATGTTCGGAGACAGATACATCCGAACTGGAAAACAGTCAGCGATTACCCTAAGCATCAACCCAGACATCGATGACGCATCTACAGTACCTATTCATGTTGATGGCCTCGTAAATCAAAAGGACCAACCCTATATAAAAACATTACATATAATCGTTGATCAAAACCCCATACCTACTGCCGCAGTTTTTGAGCTCTCGCCGAGCGCTGGAAATCTACACCTAGCAACGAGACTCAGAATTGAAAAATATACATTTGTAAGAGCTGTGGCAGAGACAAGCGACGGCCAGCTACATATGGATTACAAATGGGTAGCAGTTAAGGGAGGATGCTCAGCACCGAGCGGCAAGAATGCCGGCTCAGACCCGCTACTAGGGAAAATGAAAGTTACATTCAACAAGTACAGAAATTCCTATAAAAATGAAAACGGTGAAAAAGTTTTTCGTGTTCCACTAGAACAACCTAATGTTGTAAAGGTGCAAGTTCGACATCCAAACGAGTCAGCATTGGCGGTCGACCTTGATGAGGCGGTTAGTCCCAATTTCATCCAAGAATTAACAGTAGGATTCGCAGATGAAAACGTACTATCAGCTCAGGTGAATTTCTCGATATCAGACAACCCTGCATTTACATTCAGTTTCTCTCCCAAGCGAGAAGGTGACTTGTCTTTAACAGTAAAGGATACTCATGAAAACACGTTCACACAGAGCATCAGCGTCGTCAAAGCAAAAAAAACCGGACGAAACAGGTAGTTTGGTCAACTCGATAAAGATCGTCGTTAAGGAGGTAATATGAAACCATTTTATGAATTACGGATTTATCAAATTAACCCGGGCAAAATAGACGAGTGGGTTGAATTCATGGAAGAGACCATCACTCCTTTTCAGATCAGTAAAGGCATGATCATCAATGGCAGTTTTGTGATGGACAGTACTGATGAATTTTCCGTTATCAGTGGCGAACGATTAATGACAACCACACCCAAGGGCAGCACGTATGTTTGGATCAGGAAGTTTGAAAATACAGAACAAAAGAAAAAACTTTACAAAGCGGTCTATGAAAGTGAAGAGTGGGTAAATAACATTGCACCAAGGGTCGCTGAGCTTATTGATAGAAATTCGATTGTAATTCATAATTTATCTTCTACGCCACAATCTCTGATGGCTTAAAAAATTCTTAAAAAGGCAGTTAAGTTAGTGAAAAAATCTCAGCTCCTAGTAGCGGTTATCATATTCTTATGCTTCGAGCCTGTGGCGCATGCGGAGACGAAGAGTAATGAGCAGTGGATTGAGTACTTTTTAGACCAAATTTCTGGTATACGGGTCGAAATCTCCAGGCTCGAAACAGATGGCGTTGTTGAAGAGTTGCGTCGTGACCAAGCCCTTGAAGAAAAAATTGACCATCTGACAAGATCAGTTGAAAAACTGACCGAGCTTGTAGACGAACAAAGAGTCTTAATTGAAGAACTCCGATCATCGACAAGCAACTGAATAAATTAAGAAATCAGTCTAATTCAACCAACCTTATCCTCAACGACACTAATTGTCGTCATCCAAGTATTGACACCGATTCACCAAAGGTGTCTACTAAAATTAAGTCTTAAGACAGACTTACTGTAAATACAAAGCTTAATATTATTGTCCACCAAGTGGCTAACCGTTTCGTTCGGTAATGATAGTAAAGTGCTTTATCTACGCGCCCTAACCTACCGTTATCGGTGAAACTTTTCACCTCAGGAGGCCGTTTAATGAATTTAAGTATTTCAGCCCATCACGTCAACGTTACTGAAGCTATTGAATCATATCTTCGCAACAAGATGAATCGCATAGCTCGGCATTTTGAACACTCAATTGACATCAATATCATTTTATCAATATCAAAACACGAACATAAAGCGGAGGCCAAGCTGCACTTCTATGGAAGGGATCTGTTCTGTGAATCCGTTGAATTAAATTTATATAAAGCTATCGATGATTTAGTCATCAAAGCAGACCGTAAAATACTCAAACTAAAAAACCAAGTTAAACGATACTCGACTGAATCAATAAGGAGACGCCAAGTAGCTACAGAGCCTGCGTAGCGAGTCTATCAACCCCATCAATTCAGTGGAAGTGCTTTATATCGTAAGGTGTAAAGCACTTCTAGAATTTTATAAAAACACCCCAGCTCAGCATAGCAATGTTATCGTCATCGAAATCGTAGACTTCGTACTCTAATCGTGTGGAAAAGACATTGGTTACAGGGACATCAAACCCTACACCTCTGAGAAAATCTGCACCATCAACCGAAGTCGCAAACACGTCAGCGCTTCCTGTACCGACTGTTCGAGATGTATCCCATGAATGCATACCAACCTTGAGAAATGGCTTGACCGCCTCAAACGGCATCTTAAGTATTGCACTGAATCCGAATGACGTGGAGTCCACAGCAGTGCTGGATATAGCTCCCGTATTATTCGTGACGACAGAGGTTCCGCGGGTTACCGACGATGCGTTTGGCATTAAGACTGAAGCCTCACCAAAGTCCACGTAGTGAGCTTCTACTGAAACCAGAGAATTAAAACGGTATCCGCCAAAAGCCTTAAATCCAGAACCTTGGTCGTCTAAGGCCGCCCCACCTGCCAAAACCACATCCGCCCCATAGTCGATCTCGGAATGAGAGGGCGCCAGACCAAAATACAGTCCCTGCGCTTGCACCGCATGAGAAACCAATAAAAAACTCAATCCTAATGCATACTTTTTAGCCCAATGCATAGGTCGCATAAGCGCTCCTCGAAAAGTTGAAATTATGAATCATGGAGTACCTTACATATGATTCTTTAATTGGTACTAGTGTACCCTTATAAACTGAATATTAATTAATATAGTAAGCCTCATATTATCGACACATAACAGGAAAGTAAGCTATGCATTTAAAAGTATATTTGTCTGGAGAAATTCACACAGACTGGCGAGAGGAGATAACACAAAGCTGTACTGACAAAGAAATCACCTTCATGAGCCCCATTACAATTCATGAGTCGAGCGACGACTGCGGTGTTGCCATTCTTGGAGATGAGCCAAACAAATTTTGGCATGATCACAAGGGCGCGAAGATTAATGCCATCCGCACACGCAAAGGAATCGAAGATGCTGACATCGTTGTCGTATGCTTCGGTGAAAAATATAAACAATGGAACGCGGCATTCGACGCAGGTTATGCGGCTGCTCTTGGAAAATCTCTAATTATTTTGCATCAAGCGGCGCATCAACACCCACTCAAAGAGATAGATGCAGCCGCGTTAGCAGTTGCCGAAACGCCTCAACAAATTGTGCAGATATTGAATTATGTGCTTGACGGCACCTTGCCCTGAGCCCCAGCAAAACAACTATTAGGAGAAAAAATGAAGACGCGCCAACTCGGGATAAAAGGTCCACACGTTTCTGCCATTGGTGTCGGAGCGTTATCATTCTCTAATTTTTATGGTTCAGCAGAGGATGAAGGGTCACACAAAGTACTGCGGGCAGCGTTGGACCTAGGTATAAATCACGTCGATACCTCCAACGTCTATGGCAATGGCCGGTCAGAAACGGTTATTGGCTCTTTTCTGTCTATGCAGGGAAAGTTAAAAGAAGACTTATTTACAATCGCATCGAAAGTGGGTATTTGTCGGGACACGGAGACAGGTCAACGGTACTTTGATAACAGCGAGAGTCATATCCGTGATCAGTTAGATAAAACACTTAAACGGCTTAGGATCAATTCACTAGACTTATACTATATCCACCGCCGAGACGAATCGATACCGATAGAAGAGGTCGCCGGAACAATGATGAAACTCGTTGAGGAAGGCAAAATAAAATCCTATGGGTTTTCAGAAATCGCGCCGTCATCGCTGAAACTCGCCCAGTCGGTGGGATACGTCGCGGCCGTACAGTCAGAATATTCACTCTCGACCCGCAACCCGGAGATGGGATTAACCCAATTGACACAAGCCTCGGGAACCGCTCTGGTTGCCTTTTCGCCTGTTGGACGATCATTGCTTACAGACAATCCACACACTGAAGAACGTATATCAGATATGGATTTTCTAAAAGAGAATCCTCGATTCATCGAGCCTAATCTAAGTCACAATATTCGCATAACGAATGCTTTTCGAAAACTCGCTGGTGAATTAAGTATCAGCGCGTCAGGTTTAGCTATTGCCTGGTTGTTGCATCAAGGAGACAATATCATTCCAATACCAGGAACGCGGACTGTTAAACACCTCGAAGAATTAACCGAAGGTGCCCAGCGTAAGCTATCCCGCGAAGAACTTGCACTCATAGGTGACGTTCTACCGATTGGATGGGCACATGGCAATCGTTACTCAGTCAATCAATCAAAAGCTGTCGAACAATACTGTTAAAAATTATAGGAGGCGTTTTATGCCGGGCCGTAGTTACCCCTGATTCCTTGTCTACGCGCAATGGCTAAACGTCACAATCGAACTCTTTATAATCACTTCATCTAGGTGAACAAGAAATGTCTTTCTCCAAAACGACAACGCTAGGATTTATTGGCCTAGGTTCAATGGGACTTCCCATGGCCGAAAATATCATTAAAAGTGAACTCCAAACTTATATTTTCGATATTGATTCATCTCGATTTAACACGCTTAGAGGTAAACATGTCCATAGATGCTCTTCACCCAGAGAAGTAGGCGACAAAGCCAACATCATTTTCACTTGCTTACCATCATTAGAAACAGCACGTTCAGTAGTACTAGATATTAATATTGGCATATTGGATGGCGCCCGAGTGCGAAGCCTTGTCAGTCTCGGCACTACAGGGAGTGCATATGCCAAAGAAATTTCATCTCGACTTCAAAAAAATAATATTTCTTTCTTAGACTCTCCCATATCTGGGGGGCCGGCGGGCGCGAAGGATGCAACGCTCGCAATGATCTGCTCAGGAGACAAACAAACTTATAAGTTCCTTTGCAAACAAGTCTTTCCACAGATGAGTGCTAAACAGTTCTATGTAGGTGATCAACCCGGCATGGCTCAAACCATGAAATTAGTAAACAATATCAATCTTTTTATGCAACTGGCAGGAACACTAGAATCGTTAACTCTTGGGGAAAAAGCGGGTCTTGATCCAGAGCAAATGATCGACGTTATCAACGCCTCTACTGGATCGAGCCGCTCAAGTCAGATTTTCATTCCTGATAACGTACTGAGCGGAGCATTTAACTTTGGCGCGAGCAACGCAATCTTAAAAAAAGACCTAGATCTGTGGGCCGAGGAAGTTGATATATACGGGACGAGCGATCAAGTAGGCAACGCCGCTAGACGCACATTCTCCGAAGCTGTAAAGGAACACGGGATGGGCGCTGATTTAACTATGATATATGCAACTTTACGACGATTAGCCTCACTCAAATAATGCGCTACAGATCATGTCCCTAGATACTTTAGAAATGTAATGTCGTTGTGAACCTTGGCTATCAATAGGCTTTAAAAAGGTAACTTCGGCAAATATAATTGGCTCGATTATGATCCGGTCCAGTGAGCTCATCAAAGTCATGTTTCCAACATAAGCTGGCTTAGTCGTAGGATTGCTCTTCTCGTCAAGATAACGAATCGCAACGGGTAATACTTTTACACCAATTCCAACTGCAGGCTGAAAAATTGAAGGATGAAAAGCCCCCAATCGATCACCGGAGGTTGTCGTGCCTTCGGGAAAAACGCATACGGTTTGGTGATTTAATAACGACTCTTCGATCTGCTCATTGACCTTTGTGATCGCGCGACGACTCCCCCTAGCAATGAAAATCGTTCCAACGAAACGCGCTAAAAAGCCGATGATCGGCCATTGACCTACCTCTGATTTCGACAAGAAACAAACTGGGAGACAAGCAGATACTACGGGAATGTCCAACCATGAAATATGATTTGCTACTAAAAAATATTCCTTCGACTGTTGGTTCAGTCCCTTAATTTCGAGTTTAATATTAAGAATAATCAGTAAAGCTCGAAACCAGTATTGGGCAACAATTCTTTTATGACTAATACCAGCATTAATAGACATGCATAGTGCAATTAACAAACCGATGAGAAGCAAGCAAAACAAAGCCGAGTATTTAATGAGCCTTCTGATGTACTTACGCATAACAGCAACAAGAACAAGGATGATCTATAGCTAACTACTGTAGCAGAATTAGAAAATGAAACGCACGCAACACGGATTCAGCCAACGCATTGATCGGTTATTCCAAGACTACCATCAACACCCTTAATACGTGGCATATTGGGATCTTTAGCCGAGACTATTTTCTTATGCTTTAACCATCTTGCTACTACATCCCAGACCGGTTCACCACTTACTCCCTCTCTAACTGGAGCCCAGCCTGCAACCTTATAAATTTTATTTGCCTCAATGAGCGTTTCGCCAATCCGCATATCGGATATACGCGAGCCAATCAGTGCATTGGGATCGATCGTATACGTCATTCCACCCACCCGAACCATATCACCCCCTTGTTGATAATACGGGTCAGCATTAAATATATTATCAGCGACATCCTCAAGTATCACCTTAATCGTCCCACCAGTCATTTCAGTCAAGGTGCTGTAAGAATATGTTGTCGCAGTTTGCTCTAGCAGAGCCTCCATGGTGATCGTCGCATTGGGTAGAAGACTCGTACCCCAACGAAAGCCAGGAGAAAATGCAATATCAGCGTTTAACTCATCAATCAGAGCATCTAAAATTATTTCATCGAAACTGCCGTTAAAGTTACCTCTTCGATACAACAACCCTTCAGTTATCGCCAGCGGTTCCAATAATTGCTGTTCGAATGGCTGCCTAACACGATGAATTAACTCTTCCATATCGCGATCGGGTTCTATCAATTTAGAAAATACTGGTAAGAGTCGATACCTAAAATCCGTAACACCCGATTCGCTTACAGCAAAATCCAACACTCCAAGAAATTTGCCATTGCTTCCTCCATTCGTAACGATGGTCTTACCCGTCCTATTTGGCACAATTACAGGAACCGGCATACCGTCGTGGGTATGCCCCCCCAATATTGCATCAAGTCCAGTCACACGTGAAGCCAATTTTAAGTCCACGTCCATACCATTATGAGAGAGTAAAACAACGACTTTGATACCTTGCTTACGTATCCGATTAACGAGCTGCTGCAACTCATATTCGCGGATACCAAAACTCCAATCAGGAATCAAATGGCTCGGATTTGCAATCGGGGTGTAAGGAAATGCCTGACCAATAACGGCTATTGGCACACCGTTCATTTCTTTTATAGTAAACGAGTCAAATACCGGATCATCAAAATCAAAGGTTTTGACGTTTTGGGCAAGAAAATCAATTTTCCCCGAAAAATCGTTAGTCACTATATCTTGTACCCGCTCCGCTCCGAGAGTCATTTCCCAATGAGCAGTCATCACATCAACTCCAAGGAGCAAACATGCATCAACCATATCCTGTCCTCGAGACCATAACGCGGTAGCGGACCCTTGCCACGTATCGCCACCATCAAGCAAGATAGCTCCAGGACGCTCTGACCGAAGTTTGTCTACAAGCGCTTTGAGGTAGGAAAACCCGCCAATACGACCAAACATATTTGCAGACTCTTCAAAATCGAGGCAAGAAAACGCATGCGCCAGATCACTACCAGCCGGGACATTTATCGCTTTCAGTAGGGAATCTCCAACGATATGTGGTAATTTATCTACCGCCGAACCGACACCAAGATTCATACTGGGCTCTCGGTAATAGACAGGATTTAACTGCGCATGACAATCTGTCATATGAAGCAAATGAACGTTACCAAACCTTGGAATATCGTAAAACGCGCTTAAGTGAGGACTGGCGATCGCTCTTCGATTAGAAATCGGTAGGCCAGCTGCAGCGGCGGCCCCAAGTGCTAATAAAAAATCTCTACGAGAAAGAGCCACAAATAGTACCTAGCCCTTACTGGTTGACTGGGGATTCGGGATCCAACAACAATCCCATTATGTCTTTCATTTGTTCCATAGTCAGTATACCTTGGTGACCATATCGCGGCATGTTCGAACAAATCAAAAATGCCTGAGGATTAAAAATTTTCTCCCACGTATAACGTAAAACCTCTCTAGAGTAACCTCGTAGTTTTCCGTACTGATATAGTGAGGGACCTAGCGTCCCATATGCCAGTTCCTCATTTCGAATTTGATGGCATGCGTAACAGTTACCGCCATTCTTTGTGTCAAAAGAATCATTAAAACGAAGCCCTTTACCGCTTTGAGCAATCCGTTCCCCCTCTTCCCAATCTCCAATATAATCACCGTCATCAGGATATTTAATTTGCTCGAGCGCCTCTGACATCAATGAGCTCGCCTCATCACTATGGATATTCACGTTTAAGTCGCTGCAAAATTTCTGGATAGGATCCAGGTTCAAAAAGCGTTCCAACTGGACGGGACCTTTACTTCTCAAACCCCTCTCAAGTAACTCACTAAATTGTGGATTTAGCTCATCGGCGATAGTCACTTTAGAAAAACCAAAAATCGCAACCGCCATCCAAAACCCAACTGCATATCTCAAAAATTTCATAATCATCTCTCAACGTTTCATCGCAGGAGCATCATACAAACCACCATCCGCACTTCGGGCTAAAAACATAATAAGCGCTGTAATTAAATTATCACCATAAAGCGCCTCCGGAAACCGTTGTTGGCGAAAACAATCATAAAGTCGATGTTGCATGGTCCGCACCTCTCCAGCAGATACTCGGTAAGCCGGCCATGAACCATACGTTTTCCTCGCTTGATCCTGGTTTTTAAAGTTTGGAAGCTCCTGCAACCTTATTCTTTTATTGTCACCACTGTGGCACGTTATGCACCCGAAATCATGCGATCCTGCTCTGAAATAAAAAAGCTGCTTGCCTAAATCAAACATATTTTTTTCTGCGACATGCTCTAAAGGAATATTCATTCGCATACCTTTAGATTCAGAGGCAATAAACGTAACTAGCATCTCTATCTCAGAGGTTTCTTGGCCTCTCTTCGTAAAAGGATACGAAGAGACCTCCCCTCTAGAAAACCCCTGAATCAGGGTCCGACAATGAATCAATCGCTGCTCGAGATCCATAACTTTTTTCACATCTGGAAAATAACGAGGAAGCTCCACATAAGCTCCCTTGGTCACACCAGGACCTTTGCCTAGATCACATTCCTCAAGGCTTACTTCCTTAGGACCAGCAGCACTGAACCACAGATCTTCGCCTGACAATATCCATAGCTCTGCAGGATTGATATCGGCCAGCAAGTCGCGATACTCCTGTATTCCTGTAGCCGTCTCGTCATCTGCATGTCCCTGGCTTAACCCCAGAGCACAAATCAAAAAAACAAATCTAACGAAATGAATCAATAGAGACTCCATAAAAAATAAAATTTACGTAAAATCCTAACTCTCTTTACTAAATAAGCAATTAATACGCCTAAGCAATATACCTGTTAGATGTCAAAAGACTAACATTGTTCTCTTGATTCGCAAATTTAGATGACAAGACCAAAGTTCACCACTGAATGCGCCACTTTCGGATCAATATCAAAAATAAAAAAGCCGGCAGGGCCGGCTTTTTTATTTTTGATATTTGTACTTCCTAATGACTCTGATCGCTAGCTTCTCGAGACTCTTCGGATTTTTCTTCTGCCGGTTTAATATTTGCACCTGAATATTTACTAGGTCCAGATGTACCGCTGACACCCGCCATAGATACAGAACAAGTCATCAAAAACACAAGCGAAATAAATGTAGTAAAAACTTTCATCAGACCGACACTCCAAATTTAAAAAATATTGATTTAAAGATTAAAAGCTAAACGAACTCACGTCAACTGGAAAAACGAAAGTATACTCCATCACTTCAAAAAGTCATCATTATGCTCGCCTAGTAAAGGCGCCGCCTTTTGACTCGCTTCCTGCATTTT
>MDTB01213011.1_pt1 | contig 36797 bp, 36 predicted proteins | sample 811161 | NCBI WGS metagenome assembly MDTB01 (sample SAMN05326650, study PRJNA326480) | marine metagenome | isolation source: seawater | place: Mediterranean Sea | collected 2009 | reverse complement strand
AGATGCCAAGCAATCGCTTCTCCTTCACGGTCCATATCGGTCGCTAGAAAAATCTCATCCGCGTCTTTCGAAAGTTTTTTGAGCTCGCTCACCACCTTCTCCTTGCCAGGCAAGATTTGATAGTTTGCTTTCCAGTCGTTATCTGGATCGATACCCATACGCTTAATCAGCTGCTGTCTGGCTTTGTTCTTTTTGTGCGCAACTTTCTTTTCAGGCGAGAGCTTGCGAGTCTTTGCCGCTTCCGCTGCCCGAGCTTTCGGATCAACAGGCGCCCCCTGGCCACTGACAGGCAAATCCCTGATGTGCCCGACACTCGACTTCACAATAAAATCTTTGCCCAGATATTTGTTGATGGTTTTCGCCTTTGCCGGCGATTCCACAATGACTAATGCTCTTCCCATATTGTGACTTCTCGTAACAGACCGTCAGGTCACTGCCTTAATTAACCGCTTTTGCATATCTACGTTGCTCATCACAATTCGTAGCACTCTTCGTAGCGCTCTTCGTAGCGCTCTCAACCGCTTCGGATAAAATCCGGGCTCTAGATCAATCTTTTCCCAGTTCCAGCAGCACAGCCCCTATCACGCCCAGCTCGGTTTGGACTCCACAGAATTCATCCCTTTTCTGGTTCCAGCCGTTGATTGAAGTCCCTCACATTAGATAGCTGTGGCTCACCCAATGCCTCATGTAGGCAAGAATCCTGGGAGGCTCCCATTAACACCCTTCCTTTTTAATAAACGCGCTTTGTGGCGATGGTGTCAAGCCTCGCCCTGTTGATCCGGCAGAAATCCGGCGGGTGCCAAAGCGAGCCATTGTAGGCCCTCATCCAGAAACGTAAAGATTTTTTCGCCGTCAAGTATCATGCCCGATTCCACCCAGAGCACCACAAGCTGACGCCCATCCCAAGTAATTTGTTGCACCCCGCTCGGTAAATCTTCGGCTGTTTCAGCAAGAAAACGTCGCAATGGTAACCCGATCGGTGTCTCCGTTGTTGAATGAAAACCGCAGACACCCCCATCATCGGGTTCAGAACTTACCCGCCTTACAACAGACCAAATTGGGTACTGGGACGGCTTTCGCGCCACGCCCTTGTAAGCCGCGACCGACAACTTGGCAGCGAGAGGGCGGCCCGTATTGGAGCGGTATTTCTCTTGATTAGGATTCGGATCATTGATGGTTGTTAACTCGACCGCGATTCCACGCGTCATTGCAGCGCGTCGCACTTGCATAATTTGGCGCGACGATTTACTCGGCAAAATAGAGAACAGCGGCGCGATGACCAGTGCCAAAACGACTGCGATGATCAGGTAGGCCATTTTATCCCTCCAAAACCCGGTGCATTCAATACAACCCATCTATTGTGCGAAGTTTCACGACCGTGTAAATTTTCTTTAAATTCTGCACGGAAGATCAGGATGGACGCTGCATTTAACCATATTCTAATCGCTGTTGACCTGACTGAAGATGCGCACCACGTTGCAAAGAAAGCCTGCGCACTGCGATCGGCTTTCTCTGCGCGGCTCAGCTGCACCCATGTGATAGAGCCCTTGAGCCTTGCCTACGGAGGGGATGTTCCAATGGACTTATCGACCATTCAGGATCAACTCCAGGAGACGGCAAGAATACAACTGGACGAATTCGCCGAACGTTTGAGCATTCCCTCTGAACAAAGACATTTAGTCTTTGGGCGACCGGAAACCGAAATACACGGCCTCGCCGAAGAGATCAATGCGGACCTGATTGTTGTCGGCAGCCACGGCCGGCACGGCCTGGCACTCTTGTTAGGCTCAACGGCAAACGGCGTTCTGCAGGGCTCTCCTTGCGATGTGCTGGCTGTTCGAGTCGGCGAATAGGCCCGTATCTGCAACACCTAGGGATACGTCGCAACCATGATGTTTTTTTCGAAAGCTTTGGCCTGGTTTGGCTTTGCATTGAGCTTATGGCCGATGGCGCTGTCGCCGACAACCCGAGCAGCCGAGTACCAAGATCCACTGGGGCAGGAGATGCGCCGGTTTCGTGAGCGCCAATTGTTCCTAGAGGCGCGTAATGAAGCTAGGACGGGTAAACTCAGCAAGCTCAAACCGATGCTCGATCAACTCACAAACTATCCGCTCAAACCCTATCTTGAGTTTGAAGCGATCAAAGCCCGAGCATCAACCCCTGATTTAAAAGTTCTGACCTTTGTTGATAACCATCCAGATTTACCGATCAGTCAACAGTTAATGACTGCCTTCAGCCGTTATCGAATGCGCCAGGGACAACCCGAGAGTTTTTTAAGCTTTCATAACACAGACCACGGCGACCAAGAACTGCTCTGTTACCGGGCAGCAGCGCTTTGGACCCTCGGACGCAAAGAAGAAGCGATGAACCTGACCGAGAAGCTCTGGCTCAAGGGTCAGTCGCAACCCAAGCACTGTGATCAGCCTTTTGTTCGCTGGCGGAAGGAAGGCGGACTGACCCGAGAACTTGCCTGGCAACGCTGGGAGTTAGCTAAATTGGCCGGTGAAACGCGTTTAGCGCGCTATCTCGAACGCTATCTGAATGATGAGCAGCGCAATCGCGCCAAAAACCTTAACAAGCTTCTTCAGCGCCCCACTCAATCCTCACGCTATCAACGCCTCGGCCCGATGGCTGATCACAATCGCGCTCTGATCGACCACGCCATTAAACAGGTCACAAAAAAAACACCCAATAAAGCCTTAGCCCTGATCGCAACACTTGAGGTCGAGCAGCAAATCCAACCCGAGCGCCTTCTGCCCCATTATCAGGCAGTGGCACTGAGGCTCATTCAGTCAAACCAGGCCCAGTTAGAGACCTTGGTCCTGCCATCAGTATTGCGAGCGGATCCCAAACTTTTAGAGGCTGAATTAGTTGCCCGCATTGCAAAGGGTCGTCTCACAGGCCTGCCGGAGCAAATCGCCAAACTGCCACCCGGGCACCAGGGGGAACTCAGATGGCGCTACTGGCGGGCAAGGGCACTGATCAGTGAAGGGAGTGCAGAAACTCAAAACGTCGCAAGAACGATCTTCGAATCGCTTGCAGCAGAACGGGATTACTATGGCCACATGGCAGCGCTTTGGCTCAATCAACCGGCATCCATTGCAGATCAGAGCTCATCGATTCCCCATGAAGATCTTCTCGATCTCGCCGCATCCCCCGCCGCCCAGCGAATGGTTGAACTCCGGGCTTTGGGTGATATCACCGCCGCACGTCGGGAATGGTTTATGCTCATATCGAACTTTTCTGATACCGAACTTCATATCGCTGCAGCGTTAGCCAATCAATGGCATTGGCACGACATCGCAATCGCGACCCTCGCTCAGAGTAGGGCATGGGATGAGGTCAAAATACGGTTTCCAATGGCTTATTCTGATTTATTCGCCCACCAGGCGCTCAAACACGGCGTGCCCATGGGGCTGGCGATGGCCGTCGCTCGGCGGGAGAGTGGTTTTTGGAACGATGCCCGTTCGCCAGTCGGTGCCGAGGGGCTCATGCAGCTGATGCCTTCAACCGCGCGTCTGGTGGTTAAAGATCTCAATCTGCCTGCAGCAACCACCGATGCGCTCAATGCCCCAGCGGTCAACATTCAACTTGGTACGGCTTATCTAGGGCAAATGCTCCAGCGATTCGATGATAATCGCGTGCTTGCCTTAGCGGCTTACAACGCGGGACCTTCTCGGGTACAGCGGTGGAAGCAGCGAAAAGCGCCGATAGACGCTTGGATTGAAAGCATTCCCTTTAAAGAAACCCGCGCCTACGTCAAGGCGGGTTTGCTCTATGCAGGCATCTATCGGCAGCTCAACGGCGGTATCCAGCCAATTGTCTTTCCCAACGAAATCATCCAGTTTCACCCCGCTGACCCGCTGCTAAAGGGCTTACAGCCCTTAACTCTGCCGCCATCCCCTCACCTCAGCGGACCGAAGACATGACGTTAATCGATATCGGCGCCAATCTTACCCACGATTCCTTTGAATTCGATCTTGAGGACGTTTTAGACCGAGCGGTAGCTGCCGGCGTTGCCCACATGATTGTGACCGGGGCTACGACTGAAGGCTCAGAGGCGGCCATTGCGCTCGCCAACCGATTTACCCAACTTTCAGCGACCGTGGGAATCCATCCGCATTATGCAGAAACCGTGAATGATGCAGTGCTTGTCCATCTCAAAACCCTGGCGGAGTCGGAGACAGTCTGCGCGATTGGCGAAACTGGCCTCGACTACTTTCGTGACCTGGCCCCCAGAAAACAACAAAAGACCGCCTTTGCCGCACAATTGGAACTCGCTGTAGAGCTCAAAAAGCCTATCTTTCTTCACGAGCGCGAAGCTAGCAAGGATTTCGCTGAAATCCTCCAGCAATATCGAGGAGCACTTGGTCCGGTAGTCGTTCATTGCTTTACAGGAGATGAGGCAGCGCTAGACACTTATTTGGACCTAGATTGCCATATTGGGATCACTGGTTGGGTCTGCGATGAGCGCCGGGGCGGTCACTTACTGCCCCTGCTCTCTAAAATTCCACCTGATCGGTTAATGATAGAAACAGATGCGCCCTATCTTTTACCCCGTACATTGCGCCCAAAACCCAAGCACCGCCGATGCGAACCTTGTCATCTTGAGGAAGTGTGTCGATTTGTTGCCGACAAACTGGATAAGACAATGAATCAACTTGGCCAAGAAACCACAGCCAACAGCATCGCCTTCTTCGGGTTATGAGGACGCTAGCCTTTTACACGACTGCCGGCTGCCACCTTTGTGAGCAGGCCTTCGTTCTATTGACCGAAGTTCAGCAGTCCCAGCCATTTCTAATCGACGCGATCGACATTGCCGATTCCGATCAACTGATAGAGCGCTACGGAGTTCGCATTCCCGTGGTCCGCCTGGAAGCCTCTGAGCGTGAGTTGGGCTGGCCGTTCTCAATCGATGATTTATTTGATTTCTTAAATGCGGATGATCCTTCGCCGGACTTTACAGCACGCACTTAATCGGCAAAATGAACGCCTACCGCCACATCGCTTTCATTAGGAACCCTATGCCCTTTAAAGAATTAACCCGCGATCTTTGTTTTGGTGAGGGACCTCGATGGCACGATGGCGCCCTTTGGATTTCAGACATGCACGCGCACCTGGTCTACCGCATTGACCAAAACGGCACTAAAACTGTAATCGCCGAAGTGCCGAACCAGCCGTCGGGGCTTGGTTGGCTACCCGATGGTAGGCTGCTGATTGTTTCGATGATCGATCGTAGAATTCTTGTTCAGGACCGTGGAGCGCTTGAGACCTGGTGTGACCTTTCGGATCTCGCCAAGCATCACTGCAATGATATGGTCGTGGACGCACAAGGTCGCTGTTGGGTGGGTAACTTCGGATTTGATATTCACGCAGGTGATGCAGTGACGGGAACCGATCTTATCCTCGTTGAGGGCCAAGGCAACGCACGCATTGTGGCGTCTGACTTGATGTTCCCCAATGGCACGGTCATCACCCCCGATGGCAAGACCCTGATTGTCGGGGAATCCTACGGCGCTTGTCTGACCGCCTTCGATATCACTGCGGCAGGGAATCTCGAAAATCGACGAACCTGGGCCCAATTAAGCCGCGCGGTGCCGGACGGCATTTGTCTCGATGGTGCTGGCGGCATATGGGTAGCCTCTCCGATCAGTCACGAATGCCTCCGGATCATCGAGGGTGGAGACGTCACCGATCGCATTAAAGTCGAAGATCAAGCCTTTGCCTGTATGCTCGGTGGCGAGGACGGTAAACGTTTGTTTATTTTGACCGCGCCCAATTCATCCCCCGAAGATTGCAAAAACGCCAGAGCCGGAAAAGTGGTTTACCAAGACGTTGCGCACGGGCGAGCGGGAACACCATGACCACGACCTCTGATCTACGACTGGTGATTCTCAGCGGCGGAGATTCTTCTGAAGCCACTGTTTCTAGAACCAGTGCTCAAGCGGTTACCGATGCACTCGCGGGTCATTACCCCAATCTTGTCAACTTAGAACTGAATCACAGCATCGTAGATCAACTTATCCAAGCGAACGCGGACGTTGTCTTCCCTGTTTTGCATGGCCCTCCGGGTGAGGACGGAACCGTCCAAGGCCTCCTTGAAACGCTCCAGCTTCCCTACGTTGGCTCCGACGTCCATGGCAGCGCGATGGCCATGGATAAACTGGCCGCCAAAGGCCTTTTTGCCAATTCAGACCTTCCCATGGCCCGCCATGCAGTCCTGCGACGAGAGACCTATCATGAGGATCAATTGAGTGAGATCAGCGCTCGCCTGGGTCCGGAGGTTGTTGTTAAACCCGTACGACAAGGAAGCGCACTGGGGGTTACGCGCATTAGTAGTCCCGCACAATTAGCTGCGGCTGTAACACTGGGTTTTCAATTCGACTCTCAGCTGATGGTTGAATCCCGGGTGAACGGCCGGGAAATGACGGTTGGCCTATTAGACCAGACCGACGGCATTGAGGCCTTCCCGGTCATTGAAATCGTCACCCCGGAAGACAGTTGGTACGACTATGATCACCGTTATGCCGATGATGGATCTCAACACATCATGCCGGCAAAGATCAGTTCAGAACTCGCTGCGGCATTGCAAAGAACCGCCAAGACTGCCCATCAGTGCTTGGGCTGCCGGGATTTATCTCGAGCAGACTTCATTGTCCGGGATGATGAATCTTTCGTGTTACTTGAGGTCAATACAATGCCGGGAATGACCCCAACCAGTCTGTATCCCGATGGCGCGAAAGGACTGGGATATCGCTTTGATGAAGTTTTAGAGCTGCTCGTGATGCAAGCCTACAACCGCCGAGCACGCTGAAGACTGGCGTTGTCGGGAGCAAGCAAACGACTCATTGCTATGGATTATCCATCCTCTTGCTCTCTCTCAGGCCAACCAATTAATCCCGAGATCGCGGCATTTTTGAGTAAGGCCGAATTCGAATAGCGTGGTTTTAGGGCAGAGCGGTTTTGTACAGAAGGACTCTTTCTCGCTAGGCATCGTTCTAAATCGCGCCAGGCCGACAAACCGTCTCTTAAATTGGCGCCAAACGAACAGACTCTATGGGCGGTCCGGTCCGACTCAAGTGCCAGCGCTGCCACCTAATCTCATGAGGTTTTAGATCCGTCTCGCATCAATGAGCCGCAGCAACACCCACTCGTTTAAGATCGGGCGCGGCCCCCGCATTCTGACTATCGATGGCCACAGTTAAGGTCACTAGGCAGCCACCGCCGATTGGGTGGCTGCATCGCCCCATCTTAGAGATCGTAACCTCGTTCATTATGTTGATTAAGGTCGAGCCCTTCGGTCTCCTCATCTTGAGAGACTCTCAAGCCCAGCATCATATCGACCAATTTTAGCAACCCAAAGGTCACAACCGCCGTATAGACGCCACTCGCTAACACGCCGATCACCTGAACCTGAAGCTGACTCATAATGGTCACACCATCTCCGAGACCTTGCCCACTAAACAGCCCAAGGCCAGCACTGGCAAAAACCGCTGCGAGCAGTGTCCCCAGCGCGCCACCCACTCCATGCACTGGAAACACATCCAGGGAATCGTCAATTTTTAAACGCTGCTTGAGATACACGGTTGCGTTGTAGCACACGAATCCAGCAAGAATCCCGATCACTAAGGCGCCTCCGGGACCCACGTAACCCGATGCTGGGGTAATCGTACCAAGGCCCGCCACCATACCTGTCACCGCGCCAAGCGCACTAGGACGGCCGAACTTGGCCCACTCGCACACCATCCAGGTCAAGGCTCCCGCCGCTGCAGAAATATGGGTCACCAGCATTGCCATGCCCGCATCACCGTTTGCTGCCAACGCGCTTCCAGCATTAAACCCAAACCAACCGACCCAGAGTAAGCCAGCGCCGGTGATCGTCATGGTCATATTATGCGGTGGCATAGGCTGGCCCGGAAAACCGTGTCGCGGACCCATCACCATCGCCGCGGTGACCGCCGCCACTCCAGCCGTGACATGAACAACCGTACCACCAGCAAAATCTAAAAGCCCCATCTCTGCGAGCCATCCACCACCCCAAACCCAATGTGTAATCGGCGCATAAACCACCAACAACCAAAGTCCTGAAAAAGTCAGCATCGAGGAGAACCGCATCCGCTCGGCAAAGCCGCCCACAATCAATGCAGGCGTAATGATGGCAAAGGTCATTTGAAACATGGCAAACACCGACTCTGGGATATCCCCTACCATGGAGTCTTCTGTCACGGCACCCAGGAGCACATTTGAAAAACCCCCAATGAAAGCGTTGCCTTCAGAAAATGCCAGAGAATAGCCGACCAAAAGCCACAGCAGCGACACAACACAGGTAATCGCAAAACACTGCATCAAGACGGAAAGAATGTTTTTGACTCGAACCAGACCACCATAAAACAGCGACAGTCCTGGTAATGTCATCATCAGTACCAACGCAGTCGCCGTCAAAATCCAGGCGGTATTTGCGCCACTCAATCCGTCGCTTGCCAGCGCACCCGATGGCAACAACGCGATCAGTAAGGTAAATCCTAGTATTCGTTTGCTCATCGCCCCTCCCTAGTTCTCAGAATAATTGGTCTTTGCAACATTGGATGGATTCGCGGCCAAGACTTTATCAGCGCCGCTGATAGGAGGATGCAGTGTGTTGAAAAGAGGTCCGCCGCATCGCACCATTCCATGGCATTGAGCTCGCCGAGAAGACGTCCATCCGAAGACATCTCCAACGTTGCTCCTAAAGTCTACCCGGTGACCCGGGCTCTGCCAAGGAACAAAGGTCGTGAAACCAATCTCAGACTTGAAAACGAATCACTCAAGCCCCAATTTCCTGATAGCATTGCCCGCTCCGAAAGGGAACATTCACCGTCCCCTGCGGTCTATAAAGCGCAAATTTAGAGCTGAGGCGAAGCGCCTTAGAAAAGGGCTACGAAAAACAGCCCCTTTTAGAGAGCCCGTATCATTAAAGAGCCTGTATTTATGAACCATTTAAACCCCATTCAAGCCCTCAGACAGACGCTGACCCAGCAAATTGTCGGGCAAGCGCTGCTGGTCGATCGTCTTTTAATGGCGCTACTTGCCGATGGCCATCTCTTGGTTGAGGGTGCCCCAGGCCTCGCCAAGACCAAGGCCATCAAGACCTTGGCAACAAGCATTGAGGGCTCTTTTCAGCGCATTCAATTTACACCCGATTTACTGCCCTCCGATGTCACTGGGACTGAAATTTATCGCGCTCAGGAAGGTACTTTTGTTTTTCAGGAAGGTCCGATCTTCAACCACCTGGTACTCGCTGATGAAATCAATCGAGCACCCGCCAAGGTGCAATCGGCTTTGTTAGAGGCGATGGGCGAGCGTCAGATCAGCTCGGGGAATAATACCCTGCCGCTGCCCGAGCTTTTTCTGGTCATGGCGACCCAAAACCCGATTGAACAAGAAGGCACTTACCCACTTCCAGAAGCACAGTTGGACCGTTTTTTAATGCACGTCATCGTTGACTATCCCGATGCCGATGCCGAGCACAATATTCTCGAGATTGTGCGCGCGGAGCAGCGTGCCAAGCACACTCAATCACAGCCGCAACCGACGCTCATCAGCCAAGACGCAATCTTTGGCGCTCGACAGGAAGTACTCGGTCTGCATATGGAAGAAGTTATCGAAAATTACATCGTGCAGATTGTGATGGCCACGCGAAACCCCGACGAGTTAGATTCGGAGCTGGCTTCATGGCTAGATTATGGGGCCTCCCCCAGGGGTACCATTGCGCTTGATCTCTGCGCCCGGAGCCACGCTTATCTCCACGGCAAGGATTTCGTTTCACCTGACGATGTTCAGGCCGTCGCCTTCGATGCCCTACGCCATCGTTTGGTCCTCAGTTTTGAGGCAGAGGCCGCGGGGATTACTCCTGATCAGGTGATCGAGCGATTACTCTCTCGGGTTGCAACGGCTTAATCGTCATGAAGGCACTTAAGAGCCCCTTCATCGATGGTCATCCAGAAGGTAGCGGCGCCCTGGCCGCACTTGCTGATTTGATCGCTCTGAGGCATCGCGCCACTCAGTGCACGCTCCCGGTCAATCGCATTGCGACAAATCCAATGTCTGGACAGCTGCGATCAACACAGCAAGGCCGGGGCATCGATTTCTCGGAAGTTCGTCTTTATCAACCCGGGGACGATGTCCGCAGCATCGACTGGAAAGTGACCGCCAGGACCTCAAAAACCCACACTAAGATCTTTCAGGAAGAACGGGAGAGACCTGTAATGATCCTGGTCGATCAAGGGCCATCGCTCTATTTTGGAACCCAAATTCGCTTCAAATCCGTCGCCGCCGTGCGCTTGGCAGCCCTTTTAGGGTGGGCTGCGCTGGATCAAGGCGACCGGGTTGGCGGCATTGTCTTTAGCCACTGTGCGCACCGTGAGGTGCGCCCCCGACGAAACCGGAAGTCCTTGCTTCGTTTCATTCATGACTGTATTCATTTCAATCATGATCTCCAACAGCCATCAAAAAAGGCCGAAGAAACATCCCTGGCCGATATGATCGCCGCCACCCAGCGGACGGCTCGTCACGGTAGCCTTGTGTTTATCATCAGTGATTTTTCAGGGTTTGATGCCGAAACGGAAGACCGGCTTGGCCAACTGGGCCGGAACAATGAAATCCAGGGCATCCAGATATTTGATCCAATTGAAAGCGACTTACCCCCGCCAGGGCGCTACACGATCACCAATGGCCAATCTACTCAAGAAATTGATACCGCCTCAAAGACAGCCCGCTCAAAGCACACCCAGCAATTTATTGACCACCAAAGTTCTATTCAGCGCGCGTTCCTACGCTGCAAAGGTGGATTTGTGGCCCAGGCAGCCTGTGAACACCCGGAAGCCTACTTGAACCAGCTCATTGGCAAATCGGGGCGTCGCTGATGCAGCCATCCCAACCCGATCCTTTGGCCGAACTCAGGGACATTCACCTTCCTGGACCAATTGAATTTTGGCCTCCGGCCCCGGGCTGGTGGTTGGTCGCGATCCTACTCTCCAGTGCGCTGATTGCGCTCGCCCTCTGGTTGAGACGACGATGGCGGAGAAATGCCTATCGACGAATGGCGTTACAAGAGCTGGATCTGATCGAGCAAAGCCGCACCCAAGGCGCCAACAGCGCTGACGTCCTTCTCAAGGTTCAGCAACTGCTAAAGCGCACAGCCATCGCCGGTTATTCACGAACCACCGTTGCATCGCTTTCGGGGGTTGCCTGGACCCAGTTTTTAGACGCAACAGGCAATACCCAACACTTCAGCCTAGGCCCGGGAGAACTCCTCATTGACGGGCCCTACCAACCAGCTTTATCTATCGAGGCTGATCAACTGCTTCCACTCATTCAACTCTGCAGGCGCTGGATCAGCCATCATGACCGTCAAGCTGGCCACCCCGACGTCGAGGAAGCACCATGATCGAATTCGCATGGCCTTGGTTCTTCTATGCCCTTCCCCTGCCGCTATTAGCCTTGATCATCCCCAGAGCGGTTCGCCAAGAAGCGGCTCTGAGAACGCCCAACTTTCAAGCCCTCAGCGCGCTCTCAGCCGACGCGGTGATCGCCTCCAAGAAATGGCTCCAACGCTTGTGTGCAGTGCTGGTCTGGATTGCGATCGTACTGTCCGGCAGCCAACCCAAATGGGTCGGTGAGCCCATCAGCTTGCCCAGCAGCGGTCGAGACTTATTATTGGCGGTTGATATTTCTGGGTCTATGGGTACTGAGGACATGATGCTGAACAATGACATGGTGCCAAGACTGACCGCGGTTAAACAAGTTGTTGGCGAATTTGTGGCGCGCCGCAGAGGAGACCGGCTTGGACTCATTCTCTTCGGAAGCCAGGCTTACCTACAAGCGCCGCTTACTTTTGACCGTAATACAATCAATACCCTGCTGATGGAAACCCCCTTGGGGATCGCAGGCGGCAAGACCGCAATTGGAGACGCCATTGGCCTCGCCGTCAAGCGTCTGTCAAAACGCCCCGCCGAGAACCGCGTCTTAATTCTACTCACCGACGGGGTCAATAACATTGGGGAAGTGGCCCCCCTTCAGGCTGCCAAACTTGCTGCCCAAGAAGGCATTACCATCTATACCATCGGGTTTGGAGCGGACCAAATGTCCGTGTCGGGACTGCTGTTTAACCGCACCATTAACCCTTCCGCGGAACTCGACACCCAGACCCTCACCGACATTGCAAGTCTCACCGGCGGTCTCTATCAGCGTGCTCGTTCTACCGACGAGTTGGCGCAGATTTATGCGGCGCTCGACGAACTCGAACCCATCGAAGTTGATCAAGAAACCTATCGACCTGAAAAATCGCTTTTTTTCTGGCCTCTGGGCGGCGCGCTGCTGGCGAGTTTTCTATGGACGGCATTGTGGATCGCTCCGGCGTTCAGCCTCAGGTCGTTCAGGCAATCTGACCGTACTGCCGGAGCACGTTGATGGAATGGTTCGCCGACTTTCACTTCATTCGTCCAATGTGGTTATTGGCGCTGATCCCGGCTGGATGTTTGTCTTACCTGGGTTTTAGGCACTGGGGGGGCGCATCCGCTTGGCAGCGGGCCATTGATCCCGCTTTGATTCGGTTCTTGCTGGTAAAACCATCCTTGTCCCCGACGATTAACCCGCTGCCCTTTTTGTTGACTGGATGGATCATCGCGACCTTCGCTTTAGCCGGACCAACCCAAGAGAAGGTTCCGCAACCTATTTTAGAGCGAGAGGACGCGCTGGTGATCATCCTTGACTTGACTTGGTCAATGTATGCAGCAGACATCTCCCCTAGTCGATTAGTGACTGCTAAACGGAAAATTTCTGACCTGCTAAGCGCTCGAGACGAAGGTATGACTGCGCTCGTATCATTTGCTGGGGATGCTCACACAGTGGCACCGCTCACCGATGACACCGCCACTTTACTTGCACTGCTACCCGCCCTGGGGCCAGAAATCATGCCCGCTCCCGGTAGTCGATTAGCTCCGGCACTTGACTTGGCACGCGCATTATTCACAGACGGTGGTGCCGCCAGTGGTCGAGTTTTAATTATCACTGACGAAATCCGAGACGGGGCAGCCGCGCTCAGTGCCGCTCGAACGCTGGGCAGCGCCTATCCCATCACCATTTTGGCTGCGGGCACGGAAAGCGGCGCTCCGATCAAACTCCCTCAATCGATGGGCGACTCATTTCTCAAAGACGAGCAAGGAAACCTGATTATTCCCTCGGTGAACTTCGATGCACTTTCGAGCTTTGCAGGCGCCGCTGGCGCCAACTTATCCCCCCTAAATTTGCTCGCCAATGATACCCAAGCGCTGCTGTCACCCACGGCAGAAATAGGCGAGACCTTTAGGACGATCGAGCGGGATTTCGATCTCTGGCAAGAGCTGGGTCCTTATCTTATTTGCCTCTTGGCGCCGCTTGCCATCATCGGATTCAGGCGCGGATGGTTATGGCTATTTGCTTTGGTGATCATTTTGCCACCAGAGCGCGCCGAGGCTGATTGGTGGGCCGATCTTTGGCAAACCCGAGATCAACAGGGATATAGCGCTTTTCAGAAAGATTCACCCGAGACTGCTGCGCAGCTCTTCGAAGACCAGGCCTGGCGAGGCGCCGCGCTCTATAAAAATGAAAGCTTCGAGGAAGCGACAGACGCCTTTACTGCAGGCCGCACTCTAACTGATCAATACAACCTGGGTAACACTCGAGCAAAAATCGGCGACCTCCAGGGTGCACTCGATGCTTATCAAAGTGTGCTCTCAAAAGAACCGCAACACGAGGACGCGCTCTTTAACAAAGCCTTAATCGAGGAAATGATGCAAGAGCAATCGCAGTCAGACTCGAGTGACTCGGACGATTCAGACGAAAATCAAGACCAGAACAAACAACAAAGCGACGATGGCAACGAAGCTCAAGAGGGATCAGAGTCAGGCGATGATGCGAAGTCCGATTCAACCCAAGATAATCCTCAGGACGACGAGCAAAAGCAAGATGAAGAGGCCGCGCCCGAGCCCTCAGAGGAGCGTCAGGAAACACAAGCGCCGTCTGAACAAGAACGCCAGACCGAAGCCGCTGAGACAGAACTTGACCCTGAGGAAGCGCAAGCCCTTGAGCAATGGCTGAGGCGCGTTCCTGACGACCCTGGGGGATTGCTCCGACGCAAATTTGAGCAACAATTTGAAGACCGAGTCCGCGAAGGCGAAATTACTCGACAAGACTTCGAGAGGAACTGGTAATGCACAACCTTCTCCTGGGGCTCCTGGTGCTCTTATTCACCTGCTTCAGTCCATGGGCACACTCCGCGGTGACTGCCACAGTGGATCAAAACCAAATCACGGAGTTCGATGTGATCACCCTCACCATAAGGATCACGGATCGCAATGGTGTAACCCCTGACCTGACTGGAATCGAGAACGACTTCACAATCATTAGCCAGCAAAGTCAGCAAAACTCCTCAATTTCCATTATTAACGGTCAGCAGCAGCGACGCGGCTATGTTGATCATATCGTGACTCTCAGACCCAATCGTCAAGGCGACCTTGTCATTCCATCTTTACCCGTGGGTACCGAACGCACCCAATCCATCAACATTCGAGTTACCCCGCAATCAAAAGCGGTAACAAACCAAATGCAGCAAATCTTGTTTTTTGAAACACTGGTCGACCGGAAAGAACTGTACGTGCAAAGCCAGCTGCTCTATACGGTGAGGCTCTACTACGCCGACTCTATTTCCGGCGACTTCCCCGCAGCCCCAAGCCTCGACAATGCAGTCGTTGAAATTATTGAAAACGAGAAACGATTTGAAACGGTCGTGAACAATCGGCGGTTTTATGTCCTCGAAAAAAAATACGCCATTTTTCCGCAAAAAAGTGGTCCTCTCCGATTACAACCCGAGACGTTTGTCGGCACCCGGGGGCGCGGGGGCCTTTTTTCAGCACGGCAAAGGGTCAATGCGGTTTCCAAAGGGCATCAATTAACCGTCAGACCTGTACCCCAGTCGTTTGAAGGTCAGCGATGGCTTCCCGCCGAGTCATTATCCATTGAGGCGACGGTGAACCGTCCAAGCGCGCCCATTATCATAGGCGACCCCATCAATCGCGTCATTACCTTGCGCGCTAAGGGCACCACCTCTGCCTTGCTTCCGGAACTTTCTTTCCCGGACACCGAGCTTGCCAGACTTTATGTCGACCAGCCTGCTTCCAGCGAATTCAGCAGCAGCGATGGCATCAGTGCGGAGTCCATTTTAACCGTCGGGATCGTCCCAACGGCGGCTGGGACTCTGAGTCTTAAACCCATCGACATCTACTGGTGGAATACGGAGACGGATCGACAAGAGGTTACCCAACTACCTGCACTGACCCTAGCGATCGGACCGGGTACGGTGCCAGCGCCCAGGGTCGTAGAATCCTCAACCAGCACCCCCCCGGCAGCAGTTGCTGAAATCGAGTCACTCAAAGCGCAACTGATATTTGCGCAATGGGCTGCGGGCAGCCTACTGATGGTTTGGCTGCTGACCCTGGCGATTGGAATTCGCCGACAGCGTGGACAGCGCATTAAGAAGGCCCCGACGACGACGCACAGTCAGGAATTTGGCGTATTAAAACAATCCATTAAACGTGGAAATCCCCGTGCCGCGTTTGAAGCCATGCAAATTTGGAGACGACATTATTTTCCATCCGCCGCCTCAATGGCGGCGGTAATCGCTGCTGAGCCCAATCTCGAGGCGCCCTATCAAGCGCTCGAGCGCGCGCTCTATGCCGGATCACATTCGAATGGACAGGAAACTTCCTGGTCAGGCGCATCACTGCTCGCCGCCATTGAACAGATTACCGCTCAGCAAAAGCAGAGACCTCAAAAACACAGCCAATCAACTTCAGCCCTTTCAAGGCATTTGAATCCAGGTTTGTAAACCCGCAGCAGGGATTGCTTGGCGTCTTGCTCTAGCCTGTTCAATGATTGCTCGAATCGGGCATCGGATCCGGTCTCCGCTGCAAAAGATGTTCTCTTTCGGCGAGCAGTCTCCTAGCGCGTTTCAATTCGACCCACTCCTGGGAATTGGCTTTTATTGAACCTGCTCTGCCCGCGCAGGCGCCCGCAAACATGACGGAACCTTACCAACATCGCTGGGGGCCTGGCGAAGGCCGCTTCGAGATGGGCACGCAAGGACTAGCATCTTAAATTTGCAATGCCCTTTCGATGCATCCCTACAGACACGGCTTTCGGCGAACCGGAAACCCCGGCATCAAGCGAGGGACTTGGTGACGACCTCATAGACATCCGGAGACAAATCACCTTCATCGAGAATGCTCTGCAATGCGGACTGCATGGCCTGACCATGCTCGTCGCTGAACTTTCGCCAGCCGGTTAACGGCCCAAGCATTCGCGCCGCCATCTGAGGATTAAAGCCATTGAGCACCAAGACTTTCTCTGCCAACAGACGATATCCACTGCCATCAACTTGATGGAAGGCCGCCAGATTCTGCATCGCAAACCCAGCCAAGACGCTGCGCATACGATTCGGATTAGTCATCGAGTAAGCGGGATGACTCATCAGCGTTTCGATACGCGCGATGGCACCGGGGCGTGGACAAGCCGCTTGAATCGAAAACCATTGATCAATCACCAATGCCTCCGTCGACCAGCGCTCAAAAAAGGTTTCTAAAGCCTGTGCCCGCATCGGCTCGGCCGCAACATGCGAAGCATTCACCAGAGCCCGGAGCGCAGCAGACACATCAGTCATATTATCCATTCGCTCAAACTGTTGCTCGGCTTTCGCTAAAAAATCCGTCTCATGAGGTGCAAGCAAATAAGTCAGTGCAAGATTCTTAAGAACCCGACCACCGACACTCTTTGGGGTCAACGCGAATGGCTCCTTTCGATCATGGGTTTCAAATACCGTGAGCAATTCAGGCGTTAGGGCTACTGCAATGCTTTGGCGCACATGCTCTCGCGCTGAAGCCAAGCATTGAACATCCACCTTCGATTCCAGCTCAATCAAATAACTCAATGCCGGTAAAGTCAGCATCAGTCCCGTCATGGCGCCATCAAACTCGATGCGCTCGGCTTGAAACGCAGCGACACCTAAGTGGTGCCGAAAAACATCAATCAGCGTTGCATCAACGGCTAAGTCCGCGCCTATTCGAATTTGAGACTGCACCTCTTGAATCACGCGCACCGCCAATCGTTGCCCGGCCTCCCAACGATTGAAGGCATCACCATCGTGCTGTGACAAGAAACACAACTCTTCATTGGAATAATCAATCGCCAGTTTAATGGGCGCCGAAAACCCTCTCGCGAGAGAGGGCAGCGGCTTTTCTTTAACGCCCTCTAAAACAAACGTTTGCTCTGATTCCCGTAGGGAGAGCACTTTTGAGAAGCCGTCTTGGTTGGCCAAGGGCTCGGAGTCAGTAAATTGAAGGTCACGCCCGTCTGCACCAATTAGGCCAACGGTGATCGGCATGTGAAGCGGCAGCTTCTCCAATTGATCCGGCGTTGTCGGCGTTTTTTGGGACAAGGTCAGATGATAGGTTTCCCTCGCCGCATTATAAACGCCTCGCGCTTCGACCTCGGGTGTTCCAGCCTGCTCGTACCAACGCCGAAATTGCTCGAGATCATATCCCGAGGCGGTCTCTAAGGTTTTGACAAAATCTTCGGTGGTCACGGCCTCACCATCGTGACGATCAAAATAGAGATCCGTGCCAGCGCGAAACCGCTTTGGACCCAGCAAGGTGTGGAGCATCCGAACCACTTCTGCCCCTTTCTCATAGACCGTCGCTGTATAGAAATTGTTGATCTCTATAAAGGATGGTGGACGGATCGGATGCGCCATGGGACCGGCGTCTTCTGGAAATTGATGGCTTCGAAGAACAGACACCTGTTCAACTCGGCTCACCCCTTCCGACCAACGGTCAGCCGAAAACTGCTGGTCTCGTAGCACTGTGAACCCTTCTTTCAAGCTCAATTGAAACCAGTCTCGACAGGTCACCCGATTCCCCGACCAGTTATGAAAATACTCGTGGGCAACCACCGCCTCGACGCGCTGAAACCCTGCGTCCGTTGTTGTCTGCTGATGGGCGAGAACGCATGACGTGTTAAAAATGTTGAGGCCCTTGTTTTCCATCGCCCCCATGTTGAAACTCTCGACCGCGACAATCATATAGATGTCTAGATCATATTCTCTTCCGTAAGCTGACTCGTCCCAAGACATTGAGGCTTTCAGGCTGTCCATCGCAAAATCGACCTTGTCGATATTGTGGGCTTCAGTAAATATTTGGAGCGTCACCGTTCGACCTGATTGCGTTACAAACTCGCTTTCAACGTGGGCTAAGTCGCCCGCAACCAGCGCAAACAAATAGGCCGGCTTCTTGAAAGGGTCTGCCCAAGTCACTGTCTGACGACCGTCTGCAATCGATCGTGCTACGGCATTACCGTTCGACAGCAAAACGGGAAATTTTTCCACCGGCGCTTCGATGGTTGTCTCAAAAACGGACATGACATCTGGACGATCTAAATACCAGGTTATGTTGCGGAAACCTTCGGCCTCGCATTGGGTGCAGAGCATCTCTCCAGACTGGTACAGTCCCGAGAGCGCCAAATTTTCCTGCGGTTTAATCATGACTTTTGTCCGCAGGGTGAACCGATCCGGAACATTGCTCACCGTCAATTGATCATGGTCAATATGGTATTCATTATTGCTCAACACTTGACCGTTCAAAGCGACCTCGAGTGTTTGTAGACCTGGCCCGCCATCCAGCACGAGACCGGCGCCGGCTTCCGTTCCGGATTCGGCCGGGGTCGCCGCAGGGTTACGCACCATCCGCAATTCACTGGTCACCTGGGTCTCGCCCTCGTTAATGTCAAAACTCAGCACCGTTTCTTCGATGAGAAAGTCAGGTACTTGGTAATCTTTCAGATAAATAACACTGGGCTGACCTTCTTTCATCGCTGCTGCCTTATCAGAATGTGCGCGTTAGACAATCACGCATCATGAGTTTGGGTAAAGTGGGCAACAGCAGGTTGCTAGAAAGCCCGTGAACATTTTACAACACCCAAAGCAAAGAGACACAGGTGCCTGACCGTTGTAATTTTCTGATACCATCACAACATGCAAGGCCAACTTTCAAAAATGACCTGCCAACCTGGCGAGCAGGTTGAATACCGACTCAGTCTTGGTGGCAGTGAACAAGCGATGAACACGCTGATTGGTCGGCGCATCCGGATCAGCTATCTCAGCGCCATCATTTGCCAGCATTGCGGCCGCAAAACCAACAAAAGTTTCGCCCAGGGACATTGCTACCCCTGTTTTCAAACCTTAGCCAGCTGTGATCTCTGCATCATGAGTCCGGACCGGTGCCACTTGCACCTTGGTACTTGTCGCGACGAAAGCTTTGCCGAGCGCTTTTGCCTCCAGCTGCATCGGGTTTATTTGGCCAATTCAACTGGGTTAAAAGTCGGCATCACCCGCGCCGAAAACCTACCTTCACGATGGCTGGATCAAGGCGCGACCCAAGGTTTGGTCATTATGACGACCGCAACCCGGAGACAATCAGGGCTTGTTGAGGCCGTTCTCAAAGCACACGTTAGTGACCGAACTCAGTGGCAGCGGATGCTCAAAAGTGCCGGTGATGTGATCGATCTCGAGGCGGAGCGCGACCGACTGATGGACCTCGCGCAAGCCGAGATTGCCGCGCTGCAGGCCGAATTTGGCACCGATCAAATTGCCCCTGCCGTCGGCGCAGAACCGATGGCATTCACCTACCCGGTCGCTCAATACCCAGAAAAGGTTAAATCTCACAATCTCGAAAAGTTGCCCGTTCTTGAGGGGGAACTGCAAGGCATCAAAGGCCAGTATTTAATTCTAGACCAAGCCGTGATTAACCTTCGCAAATACACGGGTTACGAAGTGGCACTCGAGATCATAGACTAGCCAAAAACCCTTATCACTGGCTGATCCCGGGCGACTTTTGGGGGTGCTCCAAGCTTATCTAGACCATGGGTCAATCCACTTAAAACTATGCCTGAAACCGATGTTGGAAGTCCTGAAGAAGACCCCGGCCTGGGATGGCAGGGTCACGCCGAGGCCCTCTTTTTTCGGGACTCATTCCTAGGATAAGAACCTTAAACCCTCACTCGTTGACCTAGTGCCTGCTGCTGACTGTCTTTTTTCTGCGGTCTGCTCTGGGCTGTCGACGCTTCAATGGACACACTGCTTGCGTCTTTAGGCTCTTCTAATTGAACTTTGGCCCGGGCCAAACCGCCCCCCCTTCTCAATGACTCTGGCGCCATTGACTCCTTCTCAAGGCGTTCCTTTTCGACTGTTAAGACTCCAAGGATCAACGCCAACCATTTCAAAAAACCGTCGCCGAAGGTGACGAATTCATCCTCCAAAACAGTCTCCAAAACAGTCTCCAAAAATCGACTCAATATTGTGTAGTCGCGCCCGAAAAGATGGTTTATGCTCCGCTTTCTCGGCACCTCTGATCCCGTTTTTTAGTGCCGAAGGACCCCTACATTTTTAACCGGCGTCGTCGCAATTAGACCCACCCGAACACGCGAGGCACTATGGCAATCTCTCACTTACCCGTCTCTGATCATCGGTTTAAGCGGTCCCCATTTTTTGCCTGCAATGATCGACCGGATACCCGCTACGGGATCTATAACCAGCGTTTGTATCCCCTCAGCTCTGGCTACGACGAGGCCGTGCATTATCAGCATTTGCGAACCTATTGCTGCCTCTATGACGTTCCCGAAACACCGCTTCGAATCATTGGTGACGATCAGATCGCGCTGTTAGAAAAATTGTTCACCCGGAATATCCGAAAGATGAAAGTCGGCCGCGCGGGCTATGCGTTTGCCTGTAATCACAACGGCGGCCTCCTCATGGATGGCGTTCTTATGCGCCCGAACGCTGAGGAATTCATTTATGTCCAGGGCGATGGCGACTTCCTCAATTGGGCCCATGCCCACGCGGACGGATTCAACGCCCAGGTAGAAGATTTTGATTCTTGGGTGGTGCAGATTCAGGGCCCTACTTCTCTGCAAGTGTTAGAAGCTGTCTCGGACATCGATGCGTCTGCATTCTCGTACTATTCTGTTGCTGAGACCGAGATTAATGGCGCATCTTATTACGTCTCACGAACTGGCTGGACCGGAGAGCGGGGCTTCGAGATTTATTCTAAAGGCAGCGATTTTGACGGCTCGGGGCTTTGGAATCATCTGCTCGAAAAAGGTGCAGGAGCCCATCTCATTGCTTCCGATATTTCATCGATGCACATTCGTCGACTTGAGGCGGGCATTCTTGATTACGGCACCGATATGGACCAAGACCTTAACCCCTTCGAAATTGGATTCGGCCATTTTGTAGACTTCGAGAAAGCCGACTTCATTGGTCGATCCGCCCTCGCGTCGACCTCGCGAAAAACCCAACGCGTCATGGGCATCCGGTCGCACTCCGCCAAGCCGGTCCGAGGGGACACTCTGGTCGATGAATCCGGGACCCGGGTAGGCCATATCTCGGCGGGCGCATGGTCTCCTCATCTTCAGTGCGGCATCGCCCTCATCCGATTGAACCTCGGCATCGATCCCACAACAGAAGTACAACTCGTCAACTCTGAAGGCAGTCACCGTGCGGAAATTTGCGCGCTACCTTTTATTGATCCCGAAAAACGTCTCCCAAGGTAGTCCTATGTTTGAGTCCACAAAGTTTTTATTTACGGCAGAAACAACACCTCAATTGTCGACGGATCTGGGCGCAAGCGCGGGACTGGTCGATGCATTACTCGGATTGGCTGACGCCATTAATGTGACGGATTCTCCAAACTGTCAAACAAAGCTGAGCAGTCTGCTGGTCGCCGCCGAAATTCGACGGAAAGGGCTGGATATCATTTTGCAGCTGACCGGACGAGATCGAAACCGGATCGCCCTTGAATCAGAACTGCTCGGCGCGCTGTCGGTCGATATCAATAAGGTGCTCTGCCTTTCAGGCGATCAGCCGCCCTCAGATGGCCCCAAAGCGGTTAACGAATATAATGGATCGGGGCTAATTGGGCTGTGTGCGACTCTCAGCGAGGGCGCGCTGACAGACGGCACTGTGATCAAAAACCCCCGCCCTTTGTTTTCTGGCGCGGCGGATGATCTTTACCAGCACCAGGCGAAGCCCGAGGCGATGGCTGGTCTTCTGGCAAAGATCGATCGTGGCGCCCGGTTTGTGCAAACCCAATATTGCTTTGATTTAGACATCATCAAAGCCTATTCGGACCGACTGATGGCGAGCGGAAAGACCGATGAATGGAAGGTCATCGTTGGTATGGGTCCTCTGAAGTCAGCCAAGCAGGCGGACTGGATGCGAAAAAACCTCTGGGGCGTTCATATCTCTGATGAAATCGTTGAACGTCTAGAGAAGAGCGATGCGCCGATGCGAACAGGCGAGGACGTTTGCCGGGAACTGATCACCCAAATTATGGATCTTCCTGGGATCGATGGCGTCCATCTCATGGGCCCGAGTTGTGAACGTCAATCCGCTGAGATTATCCGGTCGTTTCGATGACTTCTTTAGAAGCCGACCCATAGCAAGGCCAAAGCAACATCTCATAGTGCGCTTTAGCAGCATTGGCTCACGGGGCCTTCGCCCCCATTCGGCCAACAGCAGCGGGGAGATCCTGAGCCTGGATTGAAAGCTCAAGCGGGATTGGCAGACCGTCGCTACATCCGATGCGACGCCCATCTCGAAGATGACCCTGCGGTCACTCCCTCGAACATTGAAGGAAGAGCTCGATCGATTCAGCTTGAGGATTCTGAGAAAGTACGATTTATGGCATCTGCGCCTCTTCAAGCTCAGGCCTTTTTACCCCGGACCTTTGATCGCCATAGTCGCTTTCAACCTGAGTTTCTTTGAATCGGCATCTCTTTGGACCTCAGTCACGATAGCCACCGGTCACGTTAGACCAACAAACGGAGTTACTCTTAACGCCCCGCCCGCACTCGCTAAACGGAATGATCCACTTCATGCCAGCGTCAGCTGTGATCAAGACCCACGGGAAGACTTTGCACCGAGCATCGCCCAGATCAAACCGACTAAACCGCCCATGATTAATCCCCCCAAATGCGCGCCATTGGCGAGCGTGCCAAGCCCTAAAAGATCAAGCGCTCCGGTAAAGCCAAGTGCCAGAAAGCCCAACATCACCCAATAGGCTGCCGGGGCGAGACCGATTCGGGCGCTCGGCCGTAGTCGATCCCAAACCATGCAATAACCCAGATAACCAAACACCACGCCAGACATCCCACCGAACAGACCAGGACCCGAGAGTCCAAGCTGCAGCAAATTGGCGCCTAAAGAACTGATGAAAGTTAGCGCCAAAAACACGCGCCCACCATGCAGCTTTTCAACCCGCCGGCCCAGCTCCCACACCCAAAGCAAATTAAACGCAAGATGCATCCAGCTGAAATGCAGCAGCATGGGTGTGAGCAATCGCCAATATTCAAAATTCACGAGGGTCGCCTCGAAAGGCTCAAAGTAGAGGTACTCGCCGGAGTGGCGCATGGGCGTAAGCGTCATTTCGAGCAGCAATCCCGTAAAACTACCCGAGGCCGCACCCAGACCAACCGGTACCAGCAACACATTAATCACAATCAGCGTCACCGTGAGTGGAAACGCTCGAAGATTAATCAGCGCTCGCGTTCTAAAAGATTGACGCGCAGGCGCCGGGGATTGATCGCCCATCGCGCCAGCTTGCCATTGGTGAAAGCGCTCTACGACCCGCGATGGGTCGACGCTTGGCGCCACCCAGATGACTTGGTAGACGTTTTCTTGGGTGATTCGATGCTCGATCCCAAGGTTTGCAAGCGCAAGGGAAAACTCACTCAGATCAACATCAAGCGGCAACTGCATTGCAAAATGATTGATTTCGGTCATGGCACCCAATCTACCTCAGGCTAAAAAATGATGTAAACTGCTCTTCCGATTTCATTGTAACTCTATTCCCCCATGGCACTCGAAAACGCAGATCAACAAGTCCTGAAACAGCTTGCGCAATGGATAAAGCAAGGGCATTCGAGTTGGCTGTGCACCGTCGTTAAGACTTGGGGTTCATCCCCACGCCCGGTTGGATCCCTACTGGCATGTAACGACGCAGGGCACCTCAGTGGATCACTTTCGGGTGGCTGCATTGAAGAAGACTTACTTGAGAGACTCCAACTCGGCGAAATGGCCTCTGCGGCCCCTGAGGTCCTCATCTACGGCGTCAGCCAGGCTGAAACAGAGCGTTTCGGGCTGCCCTGTGGTGGTCAACTGCATGTTGTCATCGAGCCCTTTAAAGACACCGCTCACCTTGAGGCGCTCGAAACCATGATCCATCGTATCGAGCAGCGTCAGTGTATAGAGCGCCGCTTGGACATTGCGACCGGTGACTTCTCGCTAACTGAGACCGAACGGTTTCGACACTTGCATTTCGAAGGCAGCTTTAGCAACACCTCTCACCCTGGCGAAAAGACCCTGACCCAAACCTTTGGCCCACGGCACCAGTTATTTTTAATTGGCTGTGGACAGGTTTCCCAATATCTCGCTGAAATGGCCAAAGCATTGGATTATCAGGTCGTCGTGTGTGATCCCCGAGCAAATTTAATGGAGCAGTGGCCCATCGAAGGGGTGCAACTGATTACGAGCTACCCCGATGATGCCATACGCGAACAAGCCACGGACGCCTTCTCCGCAATTATTGCCCTGACCCACGATCCTCGCATCGACGATATGGGATTGATGGAAGCGCTCAATACGGACGCCTATTTTATTGGTGCCATGGGCTCGACTCGCACCTCCGCCAATCGCCGGGATCGACTTAAATCACTCGACATCAGTGATGAGGCAATAGCGAGACTCCACGCGCCGGTTGGTCTGCCGATCGGCAGCAAAACCCCCGCGGAAATCGCCGTGGCGATTTTAGCCCAGCTGACAGCGCTGAGAAGCACCGCAGATCACACCGTGCAAGCCGACTTCCGAGTCGCATCCTAGCCCTTGAGCAACCTGGGCGCGCTCATTCTTGCCGCTGGCCAGAGCCGACGCTTTGGCTCCGACAAGCGTGAGGCGCAGCTGCCCAGCGGCGAATCAGTCATTACAGCGACCGTGCGCCAAGCGTGCAATCACTTCGACTCAGTCTGTGTTGTGCTGCGGAGCATTGATCAGGCAGTTGCTGAGATGCTGACCCAGCTAGGCCCGGACATCAACGTCACCCACGCGCCCATGGCGCATTTGGGCATGGGGCATTCTTTGGCCCACGGCATTGATCAGGTAAGGGACTGGTCTGGCGCCGCCATTTGCTTGGCCGATATGCCGTTTCATCGTGCTGAAACCCTCAGCGCGCTGACTCGACAGTTTGGGCAAACATCGCTGCCATCCCCCATCATTGTTCCTATGCATGAAGGTCAATCTGGCCATCCGGTGATTTTTCATCGAAACCACTTCGACGCCTTGTCAAAGCTTGAGGGAGATCAGGGCGCACGCCGGGTTATCGAAGGCAATGTTGAGCACCTCATCAAAATTGAGCTCGACGACCCTGGTATCGTCCAAGACATTGATCAACCCGAAGACCTTTGAGCGCACCTAGGAACGCGCAAAACCACCAAAACCAACTTAGCAGTGAAAACCACGTTGGGTCTATTTTCCGATGCCCTGGGCGGACGAACCGCAGGACCAGAACCCGCAATACGGTCAGGCCCACCAGAGGCTACATCAAGCTGACCAGAGGCAGGCTAAAGGTGGCCACAGAGACCTAAGATGATGCAGCGAAATGCTTCGCCTCGCTTCCAGCGTACCGATCTAGCGGCTCGCCCAACCCAATTTCGAACGACACACCCCGTAAAAATTTTGCCCGCGAGGATGAAGGAGCTGCAGCGGTTCAGGGTGCTTACGAACCCGGACTGACTCACCTGGGTGCATCAAAAATTCAAGCTGTGAGTCAAAGCTCACCTTCGCCTCCGCACCTAATTTATCGCCAAGGGTAATACGTAGCTCTGAATCCCCGGGGACGACCAACGGCCGACTGTTCAGCGAGTGCGGGAACATCGGCACCAGCACCATCGCATCCAGTGAGGGATGCATAATCGGACCACCCGCACTCAGAGCGTAAGCCGTTGACCCGGTCGGGGAGCTGATAATTAGGCCATCGGAGGATTGCTTGTAAACAAAGACATCATCGATGTACAAATCAAACTCAATCATTCTCGCCATCGTTGCTGAATGAATCGTCACCTCATTCAGGGCGGTGGCAATGGCCATACCCTGCGCCTCTGCAAAACTTCCTTCTAACAAGAAGTGCGCCTCGCTCTCGCTCTCGCCCGATAAAACAGCATTCAGCTGAGTTTCAATGTCCTCAGGAGAGACATCGGCCAAAAAACCAAGCCGTCCTCGATTGATACCCAGCAGCGGCACACCGAAGGCAGCAACATCTCTTGCGGCGCTCAGCATACTGCCGTCTCCCCCGATCGCAATGACCAGATCTGCGCTCCGACAGATGGCTTCTCGAGTTGCAGTCTGGAGCGACGGGGTCGCAGTGGCCGCAAGCTCAGAGACCTCAATCACTGTTTGAATATCTCTCGCTGCTAACACAGCCACAACGCGCTTGAGGGACTCAGCGACCAGCGGCCCAGAGATACTGGAAAAAATGCCAACCTGTTTGTACGCCATTTGAAGTTGCCCCAGTCGTGGCTCTTTAGATCCGGCATTAAATGAAAGTATTGCTATAAATTCAATCAAAGCCGTTCATTCCATTAGATTCTAACCCGAAGACTCTTTAGAATTAAAAAACAGAAGTCTTGCATTCGGATGTTATTGGCCCAAAATCCAGTCTGCAAGGAGAGACTATGAGCAACCGAATTACCCAGCGCCATGCCGATGAGTTTAATACCGCAAGCAATGTAGCCGAGCTGCGGGCCGCGGGCTCGCTTTGGCAAGCTATTCGCAGCGAGGTCAAGCTTCGAGCGGACTTTGAGCCCATCATGTCGACTTTTTTTCATGCCTCCGTGCTCAACCACGACACAATCGAAGGCGCGCTGAGCTTCATCCTTGCGAGCAAGCTGGACAGTCCAGTGGTATCGAGCATGGCCATCCGAGAAATCATCGAACAAGCTTATCGCGCGGAACCCTCGATCATTCACGCCGCTGAAATCGACATCAAAGCGACCAGAGAACGTGATCCAGCCTGTAATAGTTTCTCGACACCTTTTCTATTTTACAAAGGCTTCCACGCCCTTCAGGCCCATCGGATCGCCCATTGGCTATGGCAGGAAGAACGACACTCATTAGCGTTTTTCTTTCAAAATCAGATGAGCAACCTGTTCAGCGTTGACATTCACCCTGCGGCGTCAGTGGGGTGCGGCATTATGTTTGATCATGCCACTGGCCTTGTGATTGGCGAAACCGCTGTGATTGAAGATGATGTCTCAATTCTGCATGGCGTCACTTTGGGGGGCACTGGAAAAGCAGCAGGTGACCGTCATCCAAAGATCCGTCGTCATGTCATCATTGGCGCCAATGCAACTCTGCTCGGCAATATTGAAATCGGTTCAGAATCGAAAGTTGGCGCGGGCAGCGTGGTACTCGCTGATGTCCCCGCCAATGTCACCGTTGCGGGGGTTCCCGCGGTTGTGGTCAGTCGCTGATCTCCTCTAACCTGCCTCACCGCTAAACGGCCAAGATCAGGCATCGACTCTCGAACAACATTTGGCTCAGCCAGCCGGTCTGGCCCTCGCTCAAAATTCCCTGCTGAATCTATGCTTCAAGATTGAGAGAGCTCGGGAAACCCTCTTCTGCCCTGGAGACCCCCTGTGTGAAGGAGCAGCGTCTCCCCGGGGAGCGCTCCTCTTGCCTTCATGGACAAAGCCACGGACAACGCTTTGGCGCCATAGACCGGCTCGAGATCAAATCCAAATTTGGCTTCCCAATTTCTCATCCGCGCTATCAAAATCGGTGGGCAGGATGCATAGCCCCCGAACTGAACCTCGGGCACCAGCTCATAAGTTACCCCCGGGCTCAATCTCGATGTAGCCCAGGTTTGAATGGCTAGATGCTGCTGCTTGACGCCTTTGAGTGCCGATACACCCACCACGTGACAAGGGCGCTTCAGCCCTCGGAGTATCCCAGCCATCGTGCCCCCGGTTCCGACCGGAAGCACAAGATGATCATATTGAGCCTCAGCCAAAACAAGGTCCTGTAGAATCCCTTCCGCACCCGACACACCCAGCGCATTGCTGCCACCCTCGGGTATAAAATAACCGGCTGGATAGCGCTGCATAAGTTGATTGATAAACGCAGGATCAGCTCGCCGCCGATAATCCGAGCGCGACAAAAAATGTAATTGCATACCCCAGGACTGCACATCTTTGAGCATGGCTGAAAGATCGGCAGCTTCGACCTCCCGCACAAATGCTGCCGTCTTGAAGCTCTGTTTCGAACCAAGAATTGCAAGCGCATACAAATGATTCGACCAGGCGCCACCAACGCTCACCAGGGTCTTTGCTTTCTTACTTCGGGCATCCAACAATGAGGGCGCAAGCTTATAGGCTTTGTTACCGAGTCCCGGATGCAAGCGCTCTAAATGAAATACCGATAGCCCAGACGCTATGCGCTGAAGATAACCAGAACGCTCTGGCCCTTGGGCCGAAGAGTTACAGTGCAATCAACCCGCCCACGGCGAGCGCCATATAGATCAGACAAACGAGCGCGGCCATCCAAATCAGTGTCCGCAGCAGCGCTATGCCAAGCCCGTAGGCCGCCAAATAAGCCCCGCGGAGAGCCAACCAAACAGACCCCACCAAAGCAAGATCAAGCCCTTGAATCTGGGCAAGCACGGCTAATACCAAAAAAGCGGGCAGGCTTTCCTGTAAATTGGATGAGGCTCGGTTGATTCTACCTTGCAGCGCCGTCAATTCGGGTGGGTCTTCCCGATTCGACAGTAGAAATCGAAAGTTCTTTAGATTGAGCAACAAGGGCAATAGCACGATCTGTATTAAAGCCAAGAGCAGAGTCAACACAATTATTTCAGTCACTGACAGATCCTCAAATTAAAACGTCGGAACAATCTAGCACTATTCAGCCGGGCTAGGAAAAGGCTCTGCTGAGCATCAGCGCTCACTAGGGCTTGAGCACCCTACGCCCCAAAGCCGTACCGGCTAAAAATGGCATGCTCCATGCTTTCAGCTGTTCCCGGCGAAGGTTCACCCGATACGGCAGAGCTAAGAGCGCAGGGGTGGCAATCAGCGTCAAAATGGAGGCAAATGCCATGCCCGACACGATCGCCTGAGACAAAGGCACCCAAAGCGATGACAACATACTGCCGTAGGTCACACTTCGGTTAACCATGTCGACACTAAAGTTCATCGCGAGAGGTAAGAGTCCAAAAATCGTCGTCAGGGTCGTTAATAGCACCGGACGTAACCGTAGCGTCCCTGTCCTCACAATCAAGAGGATCGGATCAGCGCCCGGATGATTACGCCGAAGTTCGTTGAAGCTGTCGATTAAGACAATGTTGTTATTCACTACAATGCCGGCCAGCGCGACAATGCCAATTCCGGTCAACAGCGAACTGAAAGGATTGCCGGTAATCATCAGACCGATCAATACACCCGCGGTCGACATGACGACTGCAAACAAAATCAGCGCCGATTGATAAAAGCTGTTGAACTGCGTCACCAATAAAACAAACATGAGTAACAGTGACAGGCCAAACGCTGAGGCAGTAAATGCTTGAGACTCCTGCTGCTCCTCGTCTGCGCCTCTAAATGCGACGGAAACGCCTGGATCAAAAATCTGTGTGTCGAGCCAGGCTTGTAGCTCCTTGACCTTTGAGTCAGCAAGCACATCTCGAGCAACATTCGCCTTAAGATACTCCACAGGTATCGAGTTGAACCGCTGAATTTGACCCACACTTTGTACCGCCTCGACCGTCACAAAATTGGAGATTGGCACCATACCCGATGGGGTCGAAACTTTTAATCCATCGATGGCGTTGATGCCTCGGCTTTCAGAGGGGTAGCGGACGCGAATATCCACAGCATCATCACTTCGGTCAGGTCGGTATTCACCTATTTTGATGCCGCCGGTGAGCAACTGAACCGCAACACCGACCGAAGTCACATCCACACCGAACATCGAGGCTCTCGCACGATCGACGTTGAGTCGCCACTCGATGCTTGGCTTAGCCCGAGTATCTTCGATGTCGATAATCCCTGAGGTGCGCTCCATCCGCTTTCTGACCCGATCTAGAGCAGGCCCCAACAACGACCGATTATAAGCAGAGACCTCGACTTCAATCGGCTTTCCTTGACGGGGGCCCTGCTCCATTGATTCTATTTCAACCCTGATCCCGGCGAGCACTTCAGCTCTCCGCCGAATCTCATCGAATATCGCATCCGTTCCCTGGGCACGATCATTTTCGGGCAGCATTTGCATAAAGATGCTACCAATCTCATCGCCCCCTGGATTTGAGAAGGCATAGGTATTCATCTCTCCAATACCTTCCACTTCCAAGATAATCGACTCCACTTCCCGGACCAGCGCACTGGCTTCGTCGACCGAATAATTTCCGATCGCTTTCACCTCAACCCGGGCAAACTGCGGTTCAGCATTAGAATAAAAAATCACGCCGTTTCCATAATGGCTGTAGGCTACGAAGCTCCCAATTAAGATGCTGACGGTCGCAATCAGTGTGATAAGCACATGATGACTACACCACCAAAGTACGCGGGCATAGAGCCCAACGGGACCGGTCATTGCCATTGGATCGCCTGCCTCCATCACCTTTAACTTCTTTAAAAAGCTTTCCTGGCCGGCGCCCGCTCGCCCAATCAGCGCACCGATCGCCGGCCCAAAGATCAGCGCATAGATTAGGCTGCCCGCCAATACCGCAAACACCGTGATGGGGAGAAAGCGCATAAATTTACCGACCATTCCAGGCCAAAACATCAAGGGCAGGAATGCCGCAAGGGTTGTCGCGATTGACGCGACAACCGGCCAGAACATCCGTTTAGCAGCCGCTGAATAGGCCTGTCGACGGTGCCCGCCTTCAAGCATTAAGCGATCTGCATACTCGGTGACCACGATCGCCCCATCAATCAACATACCCAAGGCCAGAAGCATGCCGAACATCACCATAAAGTTATAAGTAAAACCAATGACATTTAAAATAGTGATCGCAAAAAGAAGCGATAACGGAATGCCCAAGCCCACGATGAGCCCCGACCGAAACCCCATCGCCGCGACCACGATCACCATCACCAAAGCCAGTGCTGTAAGGATATTGCCCTGCAACTCATTGACTTGCGAGACCGCCCAGGGCGCTTGGTCTGTGGTGTAGATAATATCGATCTGGCCCGGCAAATCTGCCTTCGCGACTTCCACCACGCTCTTCGCCGCAGCAACGGTGTCAATGATATTGCCGCGACTGCGCTTCATCACGTTGATCGAGATCGAGGGCTTACCATTGACGCGAGCATACCCACCCCGGTCTTTAAAACTGCGCCGGATCGACGCAACATCGCGCAGTGTAATCACCGCATTATTGGCCGTCTTAATCGGCAAGTCGTTTAGATCACTCACTTCCTCAACAATACTGGGCACTTTGAATGCGAACCGGCCTTGACCCGTGTCCAGACTGCCCGCGGGCACCAGGCGATTATTCCGCGCCAGCACACCAGCTAATTCTTCACCTGAGATCCCGTAGGTCTCAAGCGCACTTGGATCGATAATGATTTCTAGTACTTCTTCGCGATTGCCTCGGAGTTCAGCCTTCAAGACATCAGGAAGGGCCTCAATTTTGTCGCGCACATCGAGTGCGGCGTAGTAGAGCATCCTTTCAGGTACGCCATCCCCGGTAAAGTTAATTTGCAAGACGGGAAAGTCGTCAGTGGATTGTTCTTCTATGCTGGGTTCTTCAGCGGTACTGGGTAGTTCCACCCGGGCGCGATCAACGGCCTCGCGAACATCAGTCGCGGCCTGCTCAATATCAATTGAGACATCAAACTGGACAACGATGGTTGCGCTATTCTCGCTCGCGTAACCCTCAATTTCTTCAATCCCCTCGACGCTCCGCAATTCATTTTCGAGCGGAAGCACCAAGAGCCGTTCAGCATCTTCAGATGAGATGCCTTCGTTGAAAACATTGATCACATAAACGGGCACAGCGATGCTTGGGTCACTCTCAACAGGAATTGCTCGTAGACTGGCAACGCCCGCAATCAAGACCATGACCATTAGCAGCAAGGTTGTCCGTGGGCGACCGACTGCCGCATCGATAAGTTTGTTCACAAGGCTGCGCGACCCATCGCGCCATTACCCGCTTGGCGAACAGCCACTCGCTCTCCTGAGATAACGCTTTGCTGGCCCACAACGATTAAATCAAGGACATCCGGTAGACCCGTCACCGATACACCTTGTCCCGCCTGAGATAAGATTTCCACCGGATGGAACTCAACAACGCGAGCAGCAGATACTGCACGGATGCCGGTTTGACCCGAATCATCAAGCACCAATAACGCGGGTGAAATGTTATGGACCTTGATTAGCCCCGTGAAGATATCAATTGAGGCGATCAAGCCGCTGGCTACAGAAAAGTCAGGATTCTCGATCAAAGCTTCAACCGCATAGGTTCGCGTTCCAGGTTGTGCAACATGACCGATGAATGAGACCTGACCGGCGATTTCTCGGCCATCGGAGAGTCTTGCTAGCACGCCTTGTCCGACTTTCAACGTAGCGCGGTCCCGCTCAGAGACTTCTCCGACCAGCATCATTGGGTCAAGATCAACCAAAGACACACACTGGGAACCCGGGGAAGCAAGCTGACCGACTTCCATGAAAGTCTCTTCAACGATGCCAGCAAATGGTGCCAGGATTCTAAGCTGAGATTGCTCGAGCTGCCGGCGCTCAACCCGCGCTTCGGCCGCGGCCATGGCAGACTGAGAAGAAGCAATCACAGCCTCTGACTGCAGACCTTTCGCCGCAAGCCGCTGGACGCCCTTCAAATCAAGCTCCGCTTGTGCGAGCCCTGCCAGAGCCTCTTTCAAGTTCGCTCGTCGGTCTTCCACCGCGATCTCGCACAGCACATCGCCCGTTTCAACCTTATCTCCACGTTCGACCCTCCGCTGCGCCACGAGTCCGCCGACCTGGGCCTGCACAGAGACCGTGCGCTTGTTTTGGGTTCGACCGCGCAATGTGATGACTCGATTTTGCGCTTGAGCGAAGCTTGTGCTAACGCGCACTTGACTGGCAGGACGGTCTTCAGTGGTGACTTTTAATCGTTCGTTCTTATCTGCGATGCTCTTGGGCACCGAAACTGATGATTCGTTTAGATAACCAGAACTGATCCAGCCGATTACAATGACAGAAATCAGAGCCGCCGTAAGATAGGTTTTACGCATGCGCGAACTATACAGAACCCTTACTATTTTTCTAGTCTTAATCTTATTTCTAAACAGATCTCAAATCTATCCAGCAGATTTGCGCGATCCGGTTATTTGTATTGAATCCGTTTTTGCCCTAGTCCCTTCATTTCTAGGGGGCGATTAGTTTCTAAGGATTCCTACTAAGTCAATTGACTTGCCCACCCATCACGGTACAATTGCGCTTCCTGAATTGCGGGTGTTTAGCTCAGTTGGGAGAGCGACGGCCTTACAAGCCGTAGGTCGCAGGTTCGACCCCTGCAACACCCACCAAGTTTTCTTTGTTGGAGCGGTAGTTCAGTTGGTTAGAATACCGGCCTGTCACGCCGGGGGTCGCGGGTTCGAGTCCCGTCCGCTCCGCCAACATCTTGTTTTTATTCTCTTTTATTCATAATTTCGGCATGTACTAAAAGTAGTGCCCTGAAATCTTGGTCCTTTAATTTAAGTGGATATTACACCTCAGTTCAACTGTTGGGGCAAACGACCACAGCACATCTCAAGCGCCCTGAACTAATTACTGTGACAAAATTGTGACCGAAAGCCGCGACATATATGATTCACTGAGGTTCCCAACTTACTGCTTTGCATGACTAACAATTTTTGAGCATGAAGTAGTCAAAACTGATGACCACTATGGTATGACTGCTGAAGAAGTACTTCAGTTGCAAGCAACGGAAGATGAATCAGTAGGAGTGGTTGCTGGAGGAGATACTTGGGAAATAGTCGTTGGTAGCCAACAAAGGGTTACCACCAAGTATTTAACATCGTGGGAACAATGGTTGGCCTCTGATGGAACTACTACTGTTCCCTGATAAAGGGAAGCAACCTACGCCGATGCTGTCTGAGTGCTGGAAGCTTGGAGCCGTGTGGCAGCGAGTAGTGGTGCTGCAAGGGCCAGAGTGAAGGTGGATAGGCCGTAAAATAGGCTCTGAGAGGCCCGTAGAAGCCTCCGTTCTTCGGTCAAAATCACCTTGGAAAACCGCCCCCGCCTAATATGTCTCATCCTGCTGGAAGCTTAGGAGCGTGTGGTTAACACGAGTGGGACTTAGGCGAAGCACCGATGCATTGAGGATAGGTGACCGTGGTTACTGCAGTGACAACCAATCAAAGGTGTTTAGAACAAGATTTCGCCAATCATAGGCTTCATCATTCATACCGACAAAGTCCTCTGAACCATCACCTTCAAAAATCATAGCTGCGAAGCCATTTGAGTCTCCGAAGGCTGCTACTCGTCCATCTCCATGAAATCCAGCTAAGCCTTGAGAATTCCCATTTCCCACCGGCCCCCCCTCAACACCTAACCAATTTCTTGACACATTCATGGCATGACCAGATAGCTTTAAGATGTTTGTGTAGCCATCTCCCCGCAAGGCACTCCCGCCGTAACTGGCAACTTTTGTTACAGACCTTTTGCCTGCAACAATCGGGTGACTCTTCTCTAGTCGCTCCTGCTCAAAAACTATTTCCCCTGCGCTTTCGTTACTAAAATCATAATCAATTGTTACGCCGATAGACGTGGAAATCCCAAATACTTCCAGGAGTCCAGAGACAGCAATGTCAAAAGGAAAATGCTCACTGAAGACGATCAAACTTCCACCCTTTCTAACCCATCTTTCAAGGACCACGACCTCTTCGGTCGAGTAAGCTTCAGTAAACTCGTCTTCAAAATCGTTATATGCGGAAGACATTGGCGTAATGACCAAAAAAATATCCGCTCGGTCCAGCGTTGCAAGATCAACTTTTCCAGCAGAAAAATCTAATCGATAACCGTCACTTCCCAATAGTTCCAAAAGCGGCTTTATTAGGCCGGTAGTTATGAAAAAATTGTTGTGCCCGTTATCAACAACTATCAGCGGTCCCCGTTCAGCTTCGTAACTGGGTTTTTCAATTGTGGTAACGAAATTTGGATCATTCCTCATTGGGAACTGAAGTTCAGCACTTAAACAATTAGTGGAAAACAGCACGGCTGAAAAAGTCAGCCAAAATGAATACTTCATACTCCTAACCCCCTCCATTGCATGCGAGATAAGTCCGACGCCATTAGAACTGCGCTTTTAATTACAGTGAGATTTCGTACTCAAAGCCTCCGACGGCATATGCAGTTCTCTCTAGGTATTCGCGGAAAACTCTGTCTTCCCTCAAAAGAAGTGTTAGCCAGTTGTCAAACGGCCAGAAAAAGATAGCGGCAATATGAGCAGCAACTGTAAAGTCATAAACTGTCAGCCTTGTTGATGCAATGAAACCGTTTTCTGACAACTGCTTCGACAAAGCCGCAATATCTCTTGCAGCTTCATGGGCAATTTCAGCGTCTGTTAAACCACCAATAGAAGTTCCACTAAAGCGTCTTTTTATTATTCGCGCTGCAAAGTTCGCAATAAACCGGATAGCGGGTGTCGGTAAATTGGGAAACAATTCAGCGAACATTAAATTAGATGAATCTCTATTTTCATATTTGGAGAGGCAGATGATGCTATAAAAGTGGTCTTCAACGAGCCGAACAAACGCAATGCCATCCTTGTCATTCTGGTCTGCAGGTCGAGGGTAGCTCTTTAATTCGCCGTAACGCTCAATGGCTCCGACTATTCTCTCTGATTCATTCAGAGAGATACCTTCTGAAACCAGGAAAGGAACCTTTCCGGTGGGTCCAAAAGTCGCAATTCGTGACGCTGGAATATTTTCAAGCACATATTCCAACCCTAACGCATGCAGGGCAAGCTCCACCTTCATCACCCAAGGGCTTGGTTGCCTCAAGCGCCCAAGAGAAGGAAGTCCATAGAGAGTAAACATATCTTTCCTCCAAAGCGTTGTAGCAGTATAAGCAATTTTTGTACCAAAAAATTGACATACCGTTGAGGCTTAAATGCCTCGCAACATAATGCTTTACCCTGGTCTGAACAGAGACGCCGCGCTTCCATTTGGTGCGTTACAGCAGGCGTTTGGTTGTATTTCAGTCTGCCTAAGCAACAGGGCAAATAATATTGATGACGATAAGTCCCGCGCCAAGTATTCCTCCAATTGAGGCTGCTTATGCCCAGCGAGAGAGTAAATCCTAATCCTGAAATGGTTACAGATATCTGCTCACACAAGTTAGCAGAGTGTGGACTTAATTAGGTGGCTCTGGTGACTTCAGGATGCTACTGATTTACATGAGTTTTCCTTGACAAAAAACCTACGAAGCCACTGTTCTCAGTTGTTAAGCCGTTAGTAGTGGTTCCTTTTTTTATTCCTTTCTTTTGGTTTGAGTGTCGCTCCCCAAACATTCTTCCATGGTAGTTACAAAATGAAGGATAACGGCGAGTTAAAATGGCGTACAAAGGGAGATTCAGAATGGCTAGTGAGTTAGTTGCAGGGATACTGCTTATTGCTCTTTTTGTTGCAATGGT
>MDTB01023186.1_pt1 | contig 36802 bp, 36 predicted proteins | sample 811161 | NCBI WGS metagenome assembly MDTB01 (sample SAMN05326650, study PRJNA326480) | marine metagenome | isolation source: seawater | place: Mediterranean Sea | collected 2009 | reverse complement strand
TCCTGCAATGATTTCATATTTATCATTAACAATAATCGGGGTGATAAATCCGAACTGTTCTATGCTTTGCTGGATTTGATTGATATGCCACGCAGGGTGTCTTTTAGGGTTGTTGGCATAAGGGTTAAGGTCGCTGACATTAGCGATCATATAAGTGGGGTTTGCGTTTGTTTGCGGCGCCCGATCTTGGGTTCTTTTCTTTTTAGATGTCATTGTACGATCTCCTAAAGTTTGAATGTTAACTTGCGGAAACCGAGATATAAAAAAGGCATGGTTTCCGCGAATAAAGTTCAAATCAGAGCCATGTCTAAATTTGAAACCCATCCGGACCATGCCGCATATGAAATTTAAGATTTCCTCATCATAAGCGCTTTTTAAATCAGGGCCATGCCTAATCCGCTTTATAAGAACAGTGCCATGCACCTACCTAAACTTGGGATAGTTATTAGTATGACCGATATAGAGAAGATGTCAAGGGGTTTTGAATGAATAACTTATCTATAACAAAGAGTTAGTTGTCTTTTACGTTTTTTTGGCCCTGTTTGGGTCGCTACCGTGCCACGCTCCAAATCAATTTTTATTCAGGCCATGTACGCGTGATCCAAGCTTTTGCTTATAAAGGGACTCAATTTTGATAATCTCACGCTGCGAAATGTTAGAAGGAAGACTTTGTAAGATAGAAAACTTGAAGTTCTTATGATGTGATGGATCCACTTTATGCAGCGCTTTTAGCTCTTTATTACCGCCATGACCATTTGCAGCATAATCTGACCATCTCTGCCAAATGCCATTCTCACCATTGGCTGACCCTAAATATTGTAGGCCGGTGCTTTCATCTAAAATCAGATAGACACCATTCACAGCGCTTAAATGATGGCGCCATTCATGGTTTGCATCAGGGTTATAAAAATATCTGTGTGATAATGTGCATTGTGTAAAAATATATTACAGGCAAACTTGTGCCAACCTGACGTTAAAAGCCTATTTGTACCGTAGCTTCTTTAATAATCTCTGCGCTTTTTTGTAGGGCGAACATGTCGTCGTTAGTTAGCTCTGGGAATAAGACGTTTTGGATACCATCTTTAGATATGATGAGGGGAATCGACAAAGTTACGTTTGAAATGCCCGCGACCTCTTTATGAAGAGCGCTGCATGTTAGTACAGCACTTTCGTCGTTAGCGATGGTTTGCGCGACACGAGCCATTGCGGCGCCAATGCCATGCCATGTCGCACCTTTGCCTTGAATAATTCTATATGCGGCTTTGCGTACTCCATCACTGATATGGCTGCGCACACCATGCGTAATGGGTGCATTAACTTGTGCCGCGAAATTTTCTAGCGTCATGTTTCCAACACGCACCCCTGACCAGTGCAAAACTTCGGAATCCCCATGTTCGCCAAGGACGTAACCATGCACGGAATGACTTGATACCCCGAGGTGCTGCGCTATTAATGCGCGAAATCGTGCCGTGTCGAGTATTGTTCCTGAGCCAATAACACGTGTATATGCGTGACCAGTCGTTTCGTGGGCAATATTAGCCGTCATATGGGTCATCATATCAACGGGGTTGCTTGCGACGATTAGTATTGCATTGGGGGCAACCTTTAGGATTGATGGTATGACGTCACGCAGCACATCGGCGTTTCTTTTTAGTAAATCTAGGCGTGTTTCCCCGTTTTGTTGATTTACGCCCGCCGTGACCATAACAATCTGCGCATCTAAAAGATCCTCATAGACACCAGATTTCACTTGCATGGCGTTAGAAAAAGGCGTTGCGTGCAGAATATCCTCTGCCTGAGCAGAGGATAAACTAATATCCCTATCAATGAGGATTATTTCTGAGCCTATGCCACGTAAAACGCAGGCATAGGCACACGAAGATCCAACGTTTCCACAGCCGACGATGCCGATTTTCATGCGCTTAGCCTTTTTTGTAATGCTGTGTCGCCGCCAAAAAGTAAATAAAAGGCACTAAAAGCGATAAGAAACGCCGCCGCCGATAATCCATGGGTTGAGGTCTACATCACCTGCTGAAAGCGCAGTGGTGCCAAGGTTTACTTTGGCGTCAATTTCGAGGTCGATATATTTTGCATCAATGTTAATGCCCCAATGGTCGTCTAACCAATAATCAAAGCCAGCTTGCACGGCATAGCCGAAACCGCCATCGACATCTAAATCGTTGAATCCTGTGCCATCATCTTCACCGTAAAAGTATGAATAGTTCAGGCCTGCGCCGACATAAGGGCTGAATTTATTGTCTGGCGTGAAGTGGTATTGCAAGGTCAGTGTTGGCGGTAAAATCCATGTCTCGCCAAGGTCGTTCGTGCCAGCGCTGACTTCGTGCTGCGCTGTGGCTGCGATTAACTCGGCGGCGACATTGTCAGTAAAGAAATAGGTGATATCAAATTCAGGTGTAAGCGCATCACCGACATCTGTTTTAAGCCCTGTTACAGATTCGCGTCCTTCACCGTCAGCGAAAACGCCGATAGCGCGTGCGCGGATTTGAAACCTTTCTTTGGCAAGCCAATCCGTACCGTCCTGTGCCAATGACGGCGTAGAAAAGGCACAAAGTGATGCTGTGCTAATAAGGGCAAGGCTAAGGGCTGTTTTGATCATCTTGTGCTATCCTTTAAATGTTGTATTCTTCGTATCTATCGTTTGATCTTATGGTTAGCCGCTTGACCAGTCTTTGATAAAGGTCAATTTTATGATGAAAAACTTACGGTGTGTCATCATCGTCATCTAACAATACACGCTGTGCGGCGCCATCTAAATCATCATATTGCCCAGATTTAAGGCTCCATATAAATGCGCCAAGGCCGATAAGGCCAAGAATTAATGCAATGGGAATCATATAAATTAAAATACTCATGAGCGTAACTTTAGTCGATATGAATTGGCAATCACAAGTAAAGAAGACCCCGACATAGCAATGGCCGCGATCATTGGCGTTACAAGCCCAGCAAAAGCGAGCGGCACGGCAATGCAGTTATAGGCAATCGCCAATGCGAAGTTTTGTTTCACCAGTTTTTGTGTTTTACATGCGGTATGATATGCATCGCTAACGGGGCTGAGCAGCTCTCCCATGAATACGATATCGGCTGCATTTTGCGCCATGTCCACCGCGCTTCCTGGCGCCATAGATATATCAGCCGCCGCGAGTACGGGCGCATCATTTAGCCCATCGCCGACCATTAAAATACGGCCCCCTTTTTGCTTATAGCTTTCTAGAATATCGTGCTTATCCTTGGGTGTTTGTTCGCCGTAATATTGTTCTATGCCGAGGGAGCTCGCAGCATCGGTAACAATATCTTTTAAATCGCCCGAAAGCAGTGCAACCTTTAATGAATCGCGTTTTAACGTCGCGATTGTTTCCTGTGCATCGGGTTTTTCTTGGTCAGAAAAGTAGAAACAACATTCTGGCCTGTCATTAATGTTGAGCCACAGTTCACTGGCATGTTTAAATGGCGTGCTGTGCTGTGCTTGATCGCCGCACCATGCGCGGCTGCCAAGGCGCAAATGCGCGCCCTGATACTGCCCTTCCATACCTTTTCCTGCATGTTCTTTGATGTTGTCTAAAGGCAGCAAATTATCCTGATAGGCGGCGCGTAGCGCTTGTGAAAGCGGGTGGTGGCTCTGTGCGGCTAATGATGCGCCACGCTGTAATGCTGATTGTTCATATGTGCCGATGAGTTGTGGCTTGCCGCGCGTCAATGTGCCTGTTTTATCAAAAAACACGGTGTTGATCTGGGCGAGGCGTTCAAGGGCATCACCTGATTTTACCAATATGCCGCGCTTCATTAATTGTCCAGTGGCTAAAACTTGCACCACGGGTACGGCAAGGCCAAGTGCACAGGGGCAGGTAATGATTAAAACGGTGACGGATACGAGTAATGCGTCTTGCCAAGGCGCGCCCCAAACAAAGAACCAGAGCAGAAAAGATAGCGCTGCAAGACTGTGAACGGCGGGTGTGTAGAACTGTGCGGCTTTGTCGGCGAGCCTGACATATTGCGCTTGCCCTTGCTCTGCCTTCTCCATCAGGCGGACAATATCAGCCAGTAGAGAGTTCTCGGCGGCTTTGGAGACGCTAATGGTCAGCGGAGCATCTTGGTTGATTGTTCCTGCAAAAACCTGTGCGCCTTGCTGGGTTTTACGTGGTAAAGTCTCTCCTGTGATTAAGGATGTATCAATTGTAGAAAGCCCTTCTTTAATGACCCCATCAATAGGAATTTTTTCCCCTGCGGCCACGCGAATATCCATGCCTTGTTTTAAGTCTCGGATAAGAATGCGGCGTATATTTGCGCCTTCAACCACATTGGCGAACCCTGAAAGGCTTTGCATCAAATCTGTCGCGGCGCTGCGGGCATTCCGCCGCGCGCGCAGGTCAAGGGTGCGCCCAACGAGCAAGAAAAACATTAACATGACGGCAGAATCAAAATAGACGTGCTCACCATGGTCAAGGGTTTCAAAGATGCTCATTCCCGTGGCGAGGATCAGCGCAAGCGATATGGGCACATCCATATTTGTTTGTTTTATGCTGAGGGCTTGCCAAGCTGAACGGAAAAATGGGCGGCCTGAAAACAGTATTGTCGGAATGGCAATTAATGCGGAAACCCAATGCATAAGCTCACGCGTGGCAAAGCCCATGGTTTCGCTATTTGTCGCCCAAAGCCCGACAGAGAGCAGCATCAGATTACCCATTGCAAAGCCTGCGACGCCCATACAGAGTAATAAGAACTTACTCTCTTTCTCATAAGTATCCTTCTCGCCATCGCTATGGTATGGCATGACGCCATAGCCGAGTTGTTCGACTTTTTGGACGAAAAAATTGGCAAGCGCTATATCGTCACGCCAGATAATGTTTAAACGCCCCGTGGAAAAATTGAGCCTTGCGGCGGTGACGTGGTCTTGCTCTTTAAGTGTTGATTCAATTTTTTGGATGCATAGGGCGCAGTGTACGCCGCTGATGAGTACATTTAATGTATTTTGCCCATCTGCGTTTAACCTCACAAGGCCTTCATAAGCCGTGAGTGGTGCGCTGTTATCAATGCTATTGTGAGCCATTTAACTTCTGCTTTTTGGCTTCGGCGATAACTTCATTGTAATTAAGGCCAATTTCATATGCGTTTTCGGCAACAACGCCGGTATGGGTTGATAATGCTTTATAAACAAAGAAAGCATCAACGCTTGCGAAGATTACAAAAAAACCGAGTAAGTAAAACAAAGCCCTACGCCCTGCTTTTTTGTTTGCTTGCTGAAGTGTTTGTGCGACTTTCATCATTTTCACCCATGTGGCTTTCTACTGATAAACATTGTTCTGTATTTTGCGCTAAGTCCGCTGTGAATGTCTTTAATTATAAAGGTAATCACTATTGGCTCTTGTTTGTTTACAGGCGCTTGGATAAACACTTTGTTCTGTCCAACACTATCGGCAGCAACAGATATCTCCTGTGCATCGAGATTGCCCGCGCCGACCATGCTTATTTGCGCGCCTTCAAGCCCCTCTACGTCTAATCTATAACTATGATTGTTATGTGTTTTATTAAGGATCTTTATATCATAACCGTTACGGATGTCACCACTAGAGAGCTGCACAAATAAAGGGTTACGGTCATGTAAGACGTTTAACTCTAACAATGGGCGGTTAATGAGAGCATAAAGCATAATGACGCCGACAATGGTGATAACGACGGTATAATATATTGTCCGCGGACGTAAGATGCGCAGCTTTGATACAGGAAGCTCTCTGTTTTTCTCTTCAAGGCGACGTTCAGTGTCATAACGCACGAGGCCGCGCGGGAGATCAACTTTGTCCATAATATCATCACAAGCATCGGCGCATAGGCCGCAGGCAATACACTCCATTTGTAGGCCGTCACGAATATCAATGCCGGTTGGACAAACATTGACGCAGGCGTAGCAATTGATGCAATCACCGAGGTCTGACCAATCAGCGCCTTTCTTATGCTTGCCGCGCGGCTCACCGCGTTTCTCATCATAGCCAATAATGAGAGTGTCTTTATCAAACATCGCAGATTGAAAGCGTGCATAAGGGCACATATGGGTACAAACTTGCTCGCGCGCAAAACCAGCCATTAGATAGGTCATAAAGGTTAGTCCGACCACAAAGCCAAGCACGGTCGGAGAGACATTAAAGTTCAAAAAATCTTGAACAATTGTTGGCGCATCATTGAAATAGAGAATAAAAGACCCTGCCGTACACCACGCAATGCCAAGCCAGATGATATGGGTTATCGTGAGCTTGACAAGTTTCTCTTTTGTCCATGGGCCTTCACGGAGCTTCTTGCGCTTATTACGGTCACCTTGCACGATGCGCTCAACCCAGATAAACAAGTCAGTCCAAACGGTTTGAAAACATAAATAGCCGCACCAAACGCGCCCTAATAATGATGTTAGAAAAAATAAGCCAATGGCGGCGAGAATAAGAATTCCTGCGAGGATATAAACTTCTTGTGGCCAAATCTCAATCCAAAACCAATAGGCGCGTCCGCGTTCAAGGTCAATAAGTACGGCTTGATCGGGCGCTGTTGGCCCGCGGTCCCAGCGGATGAATGGTACAAGGTAATAAATCGCCAAACAGATAATCATTGCCACCCATTTAATGTTACGATAACGGCCAGAAACACGTTTTGGGTATATACGCTTTTGCTTTTCAAAAAGCTGAATGTTTTCAGTGGCGTCAGGCTCCATACCTAAAACTCCTTATTGTATGGGTCGCGGTTTGAGCAATGTTTACTCTTCAAGCAAAGAGCGTGCGGTCTTTGCATTAGCATCAGAAATGCTCGCTTCACCGCCGCCTAGCTCGTGAACATAGACAGATAGTTGGCGGATTGTATTCTCATCAAGGCGGTTTTTCCATGCTGGCATCATGCCCGAACGCGCATTGAATATGCTTTCATATATATCAGCGCGGTTCCCGCCATAAAGCCAAATTGCATCAGCAAGGTTTGGTGCGCCAAATTCACGCAGCCCTGTGCCGTCTGCGCCATGGCAAGATGCGCAATTATTTTGAAAGATTGTGTGTCCTGCCATATTTTCAGTAGCGCTGGCGTTGTGTAAGGCAAGGACATAATCGATTGTATGGTTAATCTCTTCGCGGTTTAAAATTTCATCTTTACCAAAGGCGGGCATTTGTGACAGACGTGTATCATAGTCCCCCTCAACACGAATGCCGTGTTGCAAAGTGGTATAGATATCACCAACCGTTCCGCCCCAAAGCCAATCATCATCATTTAGGTTTGGATAGCCTTTGCTACCTTCCGCGCCGCTGCCATGGCATGTCGCACAGTTGTCTTTAAAAGCAGCTTTGCCACCTGCATACGCAAAAGCGTATAAAGCTGGGTCGTTCATAATTGTGTTGAAATCCGCACCCTCAAAACGCTCTAAATAAACGGCTTGGCGTGCAATGATTTCGCTCTGGCTTTGTGTAAGCTCTTTAAATTGTGTGTATCCGGATGTGCCTTTGGTTGCGCCGCCCGAAACGGGCCACGCTGGGTAAGCGACCATATACCAAATGCCCCATATACATGAGACTAAAAAGACCCAGACCCACCAACGCGGCAGTGGGTTGTTCAGCTCTTTTAGCCCGTCCCATTCATGGCCAGTAGTCTCAACGCCTGAGACTTTGTCCATATCTTTGCTTTTGTTTTCGTTTTGGTTGTTGTCTTCACTCATTTTCATCATCCTTTAGCGGGATTTTTCCCTGCTGCTTGAAATAGTCTTTAGCGCCTGGTTGAAACAGCCAGATTAGTATCATGGCGAACAGCACAACGAAGAAAATGAGGCCGATCAAGCCAAATGACGCGCTTGCAAATAATTCTTTCATTCTTTTATACTCAGCTTGTTAAGCGAGCCCTCCGTTTATTATTTCAGCGCCCCAGGATCAACATCCTTTGTTGCATCAAAATCAACCATTGTGCCGAGAACCTGTAAATAGGCGATCATTGCATCCATTTCTGAGACAAGCTGTGGTTGTTTATCAAAGTCACGTGCTTGTACTTTTTCGCCATAACGCTCTATTAAGCCAGAAACGTCTGTACGCGCCTCGCCAAGTGCCTGACGCATAGCGTCTTTTTCGGCATTTTCAATCATGTCGTCTGTATAGGGTACGCCAACAACGCGCAGCGCTTTTAAATGATTGCCAAGGTCATGGAGTTTAGCGCCGCGTTTCATGAGGTGGCTATATGTCGGCATAATAGATTCAGGAACAACGGATCGCGGCTCTTGCATATGGGCGACATGCCAATCATCTGAATATTTGCCGCCAACACGTGCAAGGTCAGGCCCTGTACGTTTTGACCCCCATTGGAATGGGTGGTCATACATGCTTTCTGCTGCCAGTGAATAATGCCCGTAGCGTGTCACCTCATCGCGCAGGGCACGAATTTGTTGTGAGTGGCAATTATAACATCCTTCACGTAGGTAAATATTATAACCAGCTAGCTCAAGCGGCGTATAGGGGCGCATACCTTCAACAGGCTCAATGACTGTTTCCTGACGGAACAGAGGCACAATCTCAATAATACCACCAATCAAAACCGTAATGATGATTGCTATTAATAATACAACCGAGTTTTTTTCTAAAAATTCGTGATTTTTTAAAGGGTTCATTTTTGTTTGCTCCTTAAGCTTGTGCTGTGTTTACAGGCACAACTTTATCATTATGGCGCGTGTTTATTGCTTGGCGAGGATTGCCGTCTTTATCAAACTCATTCGGTGCGACATCGCCCTTAATTGTACGGTAGAAGTTGTAACACATGATGATTGCGCCTGAGAGGTACAAGATACCACCCAGGGCGCGCGTGATGTAATAAGGATGCATAGCGGCTACCGTTTCAACAAATGAGTAATTGAGGAAACCTAGCTCGTTATATGAGCGCCACATCAAGCCTTGCATGATGCCAGAAACCCACATAGCGACGATGTAAAGGACAATACCTAAAGTCGCAATCCAGAGGTGGATGCGGACAAGTTTGAGGGAGTATAGCTCTTCACGATTCCATAGCTTTGGCACAAGATAGTATAAGCAGCCAAATGTGATGAACCCAACCCAACCAAGAGCGGCTGAATGTACGTGGCCAATGGTCCAGTCTGTGTAATGCGACAAGGCATTGACCGCACGGATGGACATAAGTGGCCCTTCAAAAGTGCTCATGCCGTAAAAAGCGAGTGACACAATCATAAACTGCAATACAGGGTCATTTCGTAGTTTATGCCATGCACCAGACAAGGTCATCATACCGTTAATCATTCCCCCCCAACTCGGCATCCATAACATGATAGAGAAGGCCATACCAAGTGTCTGCGCCCAATCAGGCAGCGCTGTGTAATGCAAATGGTGCGGCCCTGCCCAAATGTAAATAAAGATCAGTGACCAAAAGTGGATAATAGAAAGTCGGTAAGAGTAGACGGGACGCTCGGCGCGCTTGGGTATAAAATAATACATCATGCCAAGGAAGCCCGCAGTAAGAAAGAAGCCGACGGCATTATGCCCATACCACCACTGGATCATGGCACTTTGGACGCCAGAGGGCACGGAATAGCTTTTTGCGTAGCGCCAGTCAACAGGTAGGGATAAGTTATTGCCGATATGAAGTACGGCAACGGTAATGATAAAGGCCAAGAAGAACCAGTTGGCAACATAAAGATGCGGTTCTTTACGCTTGACCACGGTCATCATGTAAACGCCGAGATATGCGAGCCAAACCAAGGTTAACCAAATATCCGCATACCACTCTGGCTCGGCATATTCTTTGGCTTGTGTTACGCCAGTCACATAACCAAACGCCGCTAAAACAATAAATAACTGATACCCCCAGAAGGTGAACCACGATAAACCGTCATTCCAAAGTCGTGCGCGGCAGGTGCGCTGAACGACATAATAGCTGGTTGCAAATAATGCGTTGCCCCCAAATGCAAAAACAACGCCGGATGTATGCAATGGGCGCAGGCGGCCAAAGGTCAGATAAGGTTCAATATTTAAAGAAGGAAATGCCATTTGCAGCGCAATAAAAACGCCAGCAAGCATACCTATGATGCCCCAAAAACAAGTGGCGAGCGTAAAGTAACGTACAATGTCGTAATTATAAGTTGGCGTTTGAGCGGTCATCGTATTTTCTACCTTCGTATTCATTTTACTTTTGTCCTTTTACGTCAGCATCATGCCAGCGATGGTAAAGAGCCATACACCGCTCCAGACCATCATAATTTGCGTTATGCGCTGCATTGCGCGTGGGTATTTCTGTTGTAAAAATTGCCCGCTAAATGCGAGCGTTATTAAGGCGGGCATTGTCCCTAAGCCAAAGGAGGCCATAGCAAGTCCAGCCTGCGCGGCGCTAGGCGCCATGGTTGCTGCCATTAATGCAGAGACAATTAACCCGCAAGGCATCAAGCCAAGCAGGGTGCCGGTAAAATATTGCGAGAGCAATGTTTGCTTCTTGCCTAGAATATCAAAGCCGCGCATAAGCCACTTATAAGGCAGTGCAATTTTTATCCGGACAAGCCAAGGGAAAAACTGTCCCAGTGTAGGGAAGGCCGTCATAAAGAATAAAATACCTGAGAGCATCAATATGGGGGCGACTATAAAGCTGCGTATAGGCAAGAAAAGAAAAGCAATATTAACAAGCGAGGACAAGAGAATAGCAAGAGTGATATACGTTGTCACTCGCCCCATATGATAAGGGATGAGCGCGGAATCTTTAAGGCGACTAAATTGTCCCGCCTGAGAGAGCACAAAAGGCCCACACATCGCCATACAATGCGTAAACCCGCCAACAATGCCAGCTATAAATAAGCTGCCATATAGCCCATATGACAATGAAATATCATGGAAGCATCCGCTGGTTTTATCTAAAAGCTCTATTGTCATGACACGTATTTGGTTAAGTTTATACTATCCTCTATAACTATGATCTATCAATGGGAATGAGCTTGCCTTGACTATTGTCAAATGATAGAAAATGTGGGAGGGGTTAAGGTGGCAACTTTATGTCGAGTATAGACCAAATAATTACAGTTTTAAAGTCGGAAGATTTATTCAAGGGATGTAGCGATGACTTTATCGGGCAAATGGCTGCGCAAGGGCGCATCATCAGCGTGAATAAAGGGCAGGTTTTATTCGTGAGCCATGATGAAGCGTCCTGTTTTTATATTGTCGTTTCTGGTTGGGTGAAGTTGTTTCGTGAAACGTTAGATGGCGCGCAGGCTGTTGTTGATATTTTACCTGCGGGGCATATGTTCGGCGAAACAAGCCTTTTCGAAAATGGAGAGTATCCGTTTAGTGCTGAAGCGACGGAAAGCATGAAGCTACTTGCCGTGCCAATGGGGCTGCTGCAGCAGGAAATTGAAAACAACCCTAAAATGGCTCTTGCAATGTTAAGCGCCATGGCGCGATACCGCAAACATCAAGACCGGGAAATAGAACACCGTACATTGCAAAATGCGCCGCAGCGCATTGGTTGTTTCCTTTTGCGTCTGGCAGACCAAAGCCATGAAGGCGCGGTTAAAATTCATTTGCCTTATGATAAAACATTGCTTGCTTCACGCCTTGGTATGCAGCCAGAAACTTTTTCACGCGCTTTGGCTAAGCTTAAAGAAAAAACTGGCATTAAAGTTAATGGCGCAACGATTGAAATGGATAGCTTAGATCAGTTGGTAAAATATTCATGCGCGGCTTGTAGCTCTGAGTTTCCATGTAATGATTTGCCGGCATGTAGCAAAGTGGGATAAACATTTGCTATGCAGCATTGATGTTACTCAATAAAGCCACTCCCAATCTATTTTTGCAGGGTTAGCGATATATTCAGCGGCATTCTCGATTACGTTTTCAATATAACTGAGATCAACAACCCACGTGCCATCGTCGTCTATTGTCTCGTTTGGCTGTGTAATCAAGGTTATTTTTTCGTTCAGGCATAGCGCTAAACTTTGACATGTAGGTTCGTTTGCTATCACGACGCTAATATATCTTTGCTTTTGTGCATTGCGCGCGGCTGATAATATTTGTTTAAAAGGAAAGCGATTGTTATTTTCCGCTAAAGATTCGTTACATATTTCTACGTAGCGTTCCATCAAAGCCGTGGCGTTATTTATCTGACGATCATTCTTATCCATGTCGTTAATAATGACAAAAACAATTTATGTGCGACTTGACTTTCATCAAGTCCGTTTGCAGGGGGATGGATTATCCTGCATGAATGAGTGAAGTAAATGTAAAGATGAATAAGCTTCATGCGATAAGGCAACGCATAAAAAAACCGTCCAAACAAATGTTTTGGGCGTGGATTGCCTACCAAACGATTAAGGGTACACTCACGACCTCCCTCATTTGGGTTCCTCTTATTATTGCTTGGCTTAAAATGTCTTAAGGTTATTACTCTTAATTATCTTTATCATCTTTTGTATTGTGCCTTGTCAGAGCCTGTTGGCCAGCATGTAGTTAAGCTCTAAGAGCGCGCTTTTGGTGTGATAATCTACGGTATGAAAATCTACAGTAGATTACAGATTCACTGATAAATCGCTGTTCTTATTTTTTAGAAAATGTCGTTAGCCAACGGTTTGTAGGATTCATGGTGAGTTTTGTTTTAATAACAGGTAACTATATATGAAATTACCCTGTTAAATAAGAAATAACAGTGATTGGTTCACCTAGAGAATGGTTCGTGCTAGACTGCTTGCTCCGCCATTTAGTCTTGATTACTACCACCCATAGAGAATATACCCCCTAACGTCCCGCGTTTTGCGGGCTGTCGCGTATGTGTCTTGCTTGACCCCTCAGTGAGAATCCGCAGTTTACCCTTAAATCTCATCATATTCTCATCTGTAAAAATAGTGGGAGGTCGAGGAGATTATTTAATAATAAGATTATTCTTCTTCTGCGAGAACGTATGTGCGTTCAGATGACTCATGTTCTTCTAAAATGCCATCATCAATTAAGTTTTGTTTCGCGAGACTAATGTATTCATCGCGTCCACCGTTGGTGCTAATTTTATCTGTGTGGATTAGCGTGCCTTCTGTATTATAAGTTTTTACTAGCATGATTTTGACCTTTGTTAAAAGCTATATATTACAGCTTATGATATAACTGTTTATGTAGCTATAGATTATATTTTGTTGATTGGATAATAAAGTCGAAGCTCTCATGGATGCAGCGGTTGACGTAGTTTTCGCTGTGCCCGCCTTCTTGAGCGATTTGTTTTATGGGGGCTCCGGCGAAATGTTCATCGCACCATATAGTGCCGCGGACGATGCGTTTAAGTTGATCTGTTGGAATGTCGAATGGGTCATTTTGTGAACGTGCGGGGCTGTTTAAAATCACTGATCCCCTTTTGGCGCGACTTGTTTTAAATGCTGTGTTTATTGTGATGGTTGGCGTTACAGCCGTGCCGAGAGATAATTGCGCGTGAGTTTCTATTTCTTCGCGCAGTTTTTTGGTGCTTATATCTATGTTTAGATGATCGCTTTGAACTATGACTTTTTCGATGATTGTTTTTATGAAACGGCTACGTACAGGTAAGAGGTTTTCTGTCAGCCTATAGGCATGCTCTTCGGTTATGTCGGGAAATGCTTTCTGCCATTCTTCTGCATTGGTTAGCCATGCTTTTATCGCATCCGTGACTGTTTTCTCAATCTCATGCGCTGGGATGCGGGCCATAATCCCTTTTGGATGGTCACGATATTGGATCAAGTTCTGGCTGAGGTAGTAATAGTAACGTACGCCTTTTTTCGATGTGTATGTTGGGCTGTAAATGACGTCATCGCAATCATAGAGTACGCTTTGTAATAACTTGCCGCTGGGTAGTGTCTTATTTGTAATGTCTGAGCCTTGCGCTTTTAAACGCTGCTGTACTTGTTCAAAAAGGGCGTCGTCAATAATGCCGTCATGCTGCCCGTCATATATTTTGTCCTTATGTTTGATTTTGCCAATATAAACGGGGTTATATTTCGAGACACCACCCATTAGTCGGCTATATACTCAAGACCAGCATTCAAGATGGATTGGCAGAATTTATAGACTGGTACAAAACATATTATGATGGTGGTGCGTGGCGGCCTATCTGTTGACAAGGTTATGTAAATATTTACCGTAACCGTTTTGGGCGCTAAAGCTATTCGCAAGCTTTTCCAGTTGCTCTTTATTAATGAATCCTTGTAGATAGGCGATTTCCTCTGGGCAGGCAATTTTAAGCCCCTGACGCTTTTCAACAATACGTACAAATTCACTCGCTTCGAGCATTGAATCATGCGTTCCTGTATCTATCCAAGCATAGCCCCTGCCGAGGCGCTCGACATAAAGTTTTTTATTGTCCATATAAACGCGGTTCAAATCTGTGATTTCTAGTTCACCACGCTCTGATGGTTTTAGGGATTTTGCAATATCTATGACATCATTGTCGTAGAAGTACAGCCCAGTCACAGCCCAGTTTGACTTTGGTCCTGCTGGTTTCTCCTCAATAGAAACGGCCATATTATTTTCATCAAGTTCGACAACGCCAAAACGCTCTGGATCTGCGACTTGATAACCAAAAACAGTCGCGCCCTCTGGTCGCGCCATCGCGCTTTTGATATATGTGCTAAACATGTTGCCGTAGAAAATATTATCACCAAGAATAAAGGCACATTTATCATTGCCAATAAAGCCGGCACCAAGTGTAAAGGCTTGCGGCAGGCCATCAGGGGAATCTTGTATCACATATTCTAGGTTAAGCCCCCATTGTGAGCCATCCCCTAATAAACGCCGAAACTGACGAATGTCATCAGGGGTGGTAATGATAAGAATGTCCCTTATGCCCCCAAGCATCAATGTACTAATCGGGTAGTAAATCATAGGTTTATCATAAATTGGCAGCATCTGCTTGCTAATCGCGGATGTTGCAGGTTGCAGGCGTGTTCCTGCCCCGCCAGCCATGATGATGCCTTTGTGTTTTTGCGACATTATATTTTCCTATATGGTCAGATGCTCTTTATTGATAGTGGCCTTTACGCTCTTGGTATGTGCCATTTGATATATTCTCACACCAGAGTTGGTTATCCAAATACCATTTTATGGTTTTTTCCAAACCGCTCTCAAATGTTTCTTCGGCTTTCCAGTTGAGCTCACGTTTGATTTTTGAACAGTCAACGGCATAACGAAAATCATGACCAGGGCGGTCTTTTACAAACTCAATCAAGTTTTCGTGTGGTACATGCGGTGATTGCGGGCAGAGCTTATCAAGAACTTTACAAATGCTGCGTGCGACGTCAATATTCTGTCTCTCGCTATCGCCGCCTATATTGTAACGCTCCCCTATTATGCCCTGTGTTAGCACTTTATATAGTGCTTTAGCGTGATCTTCGACATGGAGCCAATCTCTGACATTGTCGCCCTTACCATATATGGGAACCTTTTTGCCTTTGAGGGCGTTTAAAGTGATGACAGGTATTAACTTTTCCGGAAATTGGTATGCGCCATAATTATTAGAACAATTCGATAAAACGATTGGTAGGCCGAATGTTTTGTGCCAGGCATGCACCAAGTGATCTGATGATGCTTTGCTCGCTGAATATGGAGAGTTCGGATCATAGGGGTGGTCTTCTTTGAATTCACCGGTCTCACCGAGGGTACCAAAAACCTCATCGGTGGAGATATGATGAAAACGAAATGCTTCTTTTGCTATGCCTTCTAAGGATTGCCAATGCTTTAACGCGGCCTGTAACAGGTTGTAGGTGCCTATAATGTTAGTTTGCATGAATATAGCTGGGCCATCTATAGAACGATCGACATGCGATTCTGCGGCTAGGTGCATGACGCAATCAGGCCTGTGTTCAGCAAAGACGCGCTCAACCTCATCTGTGTTACAAATATCCGCTTTGACAAAGCTATATCGCTTATTATCAGCGATTGAATCCAGCGTGGATAGATCAGCCGCATATGTAAGGGCATCAAGGTTTACCACTTCATGTGCTGTGGTGTTGATGATGTAACGGCATACAGCAGAGCCAATAAACCCTGCGCCGCCTGTAATGAGTATCTTCATATATATGCCCACATATCTTTAATTGTTTTCTCAATGTTGATCTGTGCTGACCATTGCATTGCATTCTGTGCTTTATCGCAATTCAATACATTATAGTCAACGTCAGTATCAACAGACGTTATGAACTTTACGTCGGCTTTTTTGTTTATCGCTTGTTCTGTTCTGTGAATGACATCTTTGATTGTAAGGCCTAAGCCGCTGCCAATGTTAAATATTTGATTGTGTGCGTTCTTGTTTTGCGTGCAAATATATATGGCGCGGGCAAGATCACGAACATCAAAATAATCGCGAACAGCTGCCCCATCCCCGTATATAGGAAACGCTGTATTGTGCTTTATTGCATTTAATAGCGCGCTAAAAATGCCTTTATTATTATTCCAATACCCAACTGGGTTCGCAACGCGGAGAATTGTATAAACCCATTTTGCTTTCTTTGCATGTGTGGTGATTGCATCTTCAATCTGTAGCTTAACTTGCCCATAGGGGCTTTGAGGGTTTAGCGCGTCTTTTTCTGTTGCTGCGCGCATACCAACATCACCATAGACTGTGCCGCCTGATGATAAATATATAATATGTTCTATGTTGTTCTCCTGTGTTTCGATCATATTTAACAATATGGTATGCGGGATAAGGTTTTCTTGGCGTTCTTGGGCTAGATTATCATGAAATGTTCGCGCATGAGATGCGCTAACCATAAGGATTAATGTTTTACAGTCCTTAATTTTATCCCAATATTCCCCAGCTTGACTAAAATCATGGCAATGCAAACTCGCTGTGGCAATATTCGGAACAGGACACGGAGAGAAGCTGCGAGCAAATAACTGCACATCAGCAGATTCTTCTAAAAACCTCTGCGACACATGGCTTCCAATGAATCCATTTGCCCCCCATAAACCAATCATTAGTCCACTTTCTTTTTTTTGCGTTTTATAACTTTTTTGCTGAGATTTCTAAAAGGTTCTTCTATTGCTTTGTAAGAAATAAATGAGCATAGAATAACAAAAGAAAGGTAGAACACCTCTAACAGTGTGCCATATATTATGTTTGTACCATAAAGAGTCATATCGCCTTGCTGGACAGTTAAACTGTATCCCATAGAGTTCTCTAATAGTCGCACTGGAAGTTCGAAAAATTTCCCTGAGATGAATAGGTGCACCATATAAATAGAGTAAGAAAGCATACCGATAAAAACAAATGCTTTCATTTTAAGCATTTTAGACAGCAAGCCACCTTCTATAGCGAAGACCAGTATCACAATTGAGAAAATTAGAGGTGCAAAAAAAGAAAGACCGTTAAATGAGAAATAAGCGATGTAAATACATGTGACTAACAAAATCAGAGCTTCTAATAGTGATGTAAACTTCCAACTTTTTGCTTTTTGCTCTAGCGTGGGGGCTATAAGGCGATATAAAGACCATGTAAGTGCGCCGAAACCAAAGCCAAATACGCATCGTAGGAAGCCATAATCTAATTTTGCATATAACTCACCTGCAACAAAGTACAAAGCTAAGCCACATGCGCAAGAGAGAAATGCGATAAATAGCTCGGTATGTTTCCTTATGTAGACAATAATAAAAGCAAATAAGATATATGCATAAAACTCTACACTTATACTCCAGCTAGGGCCATTAAAGGCAAGAATTTCTGTTAAGCCTAAGGAGTGAACCAAGAATAACATTGCAAAAATCGCTCGAGGGGTTTCCCCCGGCGCGCCAAACGGCGCAAATGCAGCGCTCTGGCCAAAATCAAACATCATTTGTAATGCGTCAACAAGAATAAATGCTAGTAGAACGGCAAAGTGAAGCGGGTATAAACGCCCCCACCTTAACCAGATAAACTCCCATATTTTTGTGCCTTGCTTTAACTTGTCCTGATAATTCGCGAAAATAATAAATCCACTGAGAACAAAGAAAAAATCTACATAGGGGGAGCCTCGGTCAAGCAGTGCTGAACCGTTGATAATGCTGTTGGCATTAAAGTGAGATAATGCCACAATACAAGCACAAATGCCTCGGAATGAATCAAGTACAGTAAAATATTTCTTCATCAGATTTAATCACGATTGTTTTAATAAGCAGCTAGATTATCGTTTTCTGGATAGGGAAACAAGAGAAAGCTAATGCTTTTTGAGTATAAGATAAAAACGGTTGATTTCTCGGGGTGGTTTTGGGATAAAAGCTGACAGATATATAAGGACCTTAAAATGAGTAGTGTAATATTAAAGCGAATAATTTCTTTAAAAAATAATGTAACGATGCTATCTCCCTTGATGAGTGGATTTGGCCCTTCTTTTTGCTACATTTTAAAGAGTAAAGGTAAACCTTTAACTGAAGGTTGTGCTTCATATAAAGGCCTGAATTTTACGTTCCGAAGGAGTGATCTTTCTGCTGTAAAAGAAATTTTGGATGTTGGGGAATATGACTTTTTGGAAGAGTTGATGGACGGCAATGAGACCCCGTATGTGTATGACCTTGGCGGTCATATTGGCCTCTTCGCTATGCGCGTCCTATCAATAAATCCTAAAGCTAACGTTCTGTCTCTAGAGGCAAGCCCCGGAACGTTCGATGTGTTGAAGCGTAACCTTGAAAGAAATCAAAAGAGCTGCCCGAATTGGTCAATTAAAAACGGTGCGGCTTGGAAAAACCAAGAGACGATTAAGTTTGAAAACACTTCCGGTAGCACCATGAGTCATCGTGTAGATAAAGATGGGCAGGTAAGTGTCCCTGGTATCACCTATGACGATATTATCATGCTTCACTCTAAGGGGGCCCCAATAGACATCATGAAAATTGATATCGAAGGCGCTGAAGAAGCTTTTCTATGTGATGGTAATGCCGACTTTTCTAACGTTAAGAATCTTATTGTTGAGCTACACCCTAGTTATTGTGATGCGACGAGGGTCAGGTCTTTATTAGAAAAAAGTTTCTCTAGGGTTACCGAAAAACACGATTCATCACTATCGAAACCACTATTGCTATGTCAATCATAGTAGTTTATACAAATTCACATAGATATAATATAAGGCATTGGAGCTAGTTTATGCTATTAAAGTTTGCAAATAAATTTCTTAAATTGTCAGGCTATCGCTTGAGTCCGGCTGACGATGTTTATATCAAAATAGACAATATTTTTTCCAATAGCACTAAAAACGCGGCACTGTTTTCTTATACAAAAGAAGATGGAACTTTTGATTATGAGCGCTATAAATCCGTACAAGAAGAAGGTAATAAGAACAAGATACATCAGGTGTGGGCGCTTGAGGAAAACATGGCATTCTTATCTCGTTATTTGAAAGAGAAAGTGTCGCCACTAAACTTTGGACTTTGTCATGGTACTCGACGCGGGAAAGAACAAGAGTGGTTTAATAAGCACATATCCGATAATGTTAAAGTGATTGGCACAGAGATTTCGGAAACGGCATCACAATTCCCCAACACTATCCAGTGGGATTTCCACGAAGTGGAACCAGAATGGGTTGATTCTGTAGATTTTATTTATAGCAATTCATTTGACCACAGCTATGACCCAGAGAAGTGTTTAAATGCATGGATGAGTTGTATTCGTCCCGGAGGTGTTTGTATATTAGAACACACAGATCACCACGAAACTGATAGTTCCAGAGAGCTGGACCCTTTCGGGGCATATCTTGTGCAGATGCCCTTGTTGATTTCAAAATGGGGTGGAGGCAGATACGGCGTCCGAGAAATATTGAAAGCTCCGATAAAAAAGGATGCTGTCCAGTACGTTGCATTTATCGTCATAGAAAGGTACTAGACTAAATAGCTCAGGCCACGAGATAGTCTTTACGAATTCTATAATCTGTCATTGCCGTTAATATCAAATGGTATAACACCGTAGACAGAACTGCCCCGTGTAACCCCATAAAGGGAACGAAGGTAAGTGACATAGCTATTCTACTTAAAGAGGTTACCATCATAATGTTCCGCACGTTCTGTGTATCGAGTTTGGATCTGATGTATCTAAATTGGAAGCTGGCAAGATTACTTATCGATAGCACGACGATAAAAATCTGAGCATAGATGATAGCCTCCTTATAATCTTCTCCGTATATTAGGACAAGCAAATGCGGAAGTGCGATAAAAGCAAACAGAATCATAAAAACCCCAAAAATCAAGCAAGACATTTTGAAAAAGTTATCTGTTTTTTTTGTGTAAGCTTCTGTTTTTGCAAACTCTGGAGCCAAGGCTGTAGATAAATCTTGGATGGCCGAACGTAAAAGGTCTGACACGCGGTCAGCAGCCACCAATAATGCGACGGACACAGCATCTACGAACATGAAAAGTAACACTTTATCGATATGATTAGATACCTTAGAGAAAGCCATGTAGAATGAGGATTTTATGCCGTGCCCAATGACACCACTTTCAACAGCATCATCTTTAGGGATGAGCTTCAATAGTCGTGTGATCATCAGTATGTTTACAATGGCCGGGATAAGCATCACGAAGAGCACGGCGCCGATGTATTTATCTGGAATTAGCAATACTGTGCCAATTATTCCAATATTTGTGCAGGCGAGTGTAAGCAGCTCAGTCTTTGAGTAGTCCAGAAATTTTTCTTCCCCTATTTTAACACCTACCCATATGCGCAGCCCATGTGTAAACGGCAGAAACAGTGCCGCGAAGATGAAGCAAAGAGCTATTTGAGTATTGTCGTCTTTAATACCATACAAATATGCACAGGCTACGAGTGTTAGTGACCCAATCAAGCTACTTAGCATTGGGTACGGTAACATTTTGCGAAGGCTGCCCCTATATCCTCGTGCTACGGATTGCATTAGGGTATTTGCAAACTCTGTTAATGAGAAGATGCTAACGATACCAATAACGCTTAGTATGAACTGATATTGTCCATACTTCTCCATGCTAAGTGTATTTGCAAGAACGTACGTAGTTAGTAACCCTAAAGCGATCTGACCACCCCGTGTCACCATAAGTACAGAAGCGTTCATAACTGTTTTTTGATGTTGACTTCTTAAAATAGAAATCTGTCGCAGAAATACTTTATTATTCATATAGGGCGCCTGTTCATATTCAAGTCTCAGGGTTTACACTATTTATGACACTCATGCAAGAAACGCAGCGCTTCTAAGGTCGTTGATTTTTTAGGTCCCCGCTCGTATAGTGCATGCTAAAATATCTACCCCTTGGTTTGACCGAGTGTTCTCTATGTAATACAGTCTTAATGATTAAGAAAAACTACCCGTTGGATGGCGTAAGATGAATAAAATTGATTGCCCGTTAATTACTATATCTATCTCCTGCTATAATTCTGCAAACACTGTTGCGGATGCAATTGAAAGTGCCTTGGCGCAAGACTGGCCTAATCTGGAAATATTGGTGGCTGATGATGGTTCTGTTGATGACACGCCAGATATTATTCGTCAAAAACTAGCCGGACATACTAATGCGCGGGCGCTTATTTATGGGCATAATAAAGGCTTTGCGGGTTCGCTCAACACATTGATTGGTGAAGCCAAAGGCACGTTCTTTGCGATTTTTGATGATGATGATAAAAGTGCGCCAGACCGTGTGCGCCGTCAGTATGAACGTATTGTTGCTTATGAAGCTGCGCAGAACACAGATAAAGTCATCTGCCATGCCGCGAGAACGCAGAATTTTCAGAATGGTTATAAACGTTATGAGCCGACCATGGGTACGAATGACGGCATAGCCCCATACGGGGATGATGTGATCGACCGTATTCTTACAGGGCGCATCTCGCCGCATATTATCGGGTCATGTGCGAATTGTTCACGCATGGCACGGATCGATGTTTTTCGCAGCTTGCAGGGCTATGATGGGGATATGACACGCGGCGAGGATACTGAGTTTAATATTCGATTTGCGCGTACTGGCGGACATTTTGTAGGTATTGCAGAGCCTCTCGTCGTGCAAACAATGACCATGGGGCAGGAAAAAACGTTAGACCGCGAAAAGGAAGCAGAGCTTTATGTTATTAATAAACATCAAGATTACCTCAGGCAAAAAGGCTGGTATGATTTCTGTCTTTTTTGGCTGGAAATACGCCATACTTATTTGCGCGGTGCAAAATTGCGCACTGTTTTTGCTTTGATCAAGCTGGCGCTGAAACACCCGGTGCGCGTAGCGCAAAAATTGCTTTGGGCTCTGCCTGCCCAAGGGACGCGCCATGACTTTAAAAAATGGCATAACGCACAACTCAATGCGCAGGATAACTAGACATGGCACAAGATAAACGCCCTCTTATTACCATTGGTATCTGTGTTTATAATTCAGAAGATACCGTGGCACGCGCCATTACTGGCGCATTGTCACAAGACTATGATAATTTTGAATTGATCGTGGTTGATGATGGTTCAAAAGATAATAGCCCAGAGATTATTCGCGTCGCGATCGAGGGACACGCAAATGCTCGCTTCATTCAGCATGACCAAAACAAGACGTTCCCAGGGGCGCTGAACACGGTCATAAGCAATGCCAGAGGCGATTTTATAGCCATCATGGATGACGATGACCAAAGCATGCCCAATCGTTTGTCTGTGCAGCACAAAGCCATTACGGATTATGAAACAAAGACAGGCGCTTCGCTTGTCGCATGTTGGGGGTCTGGGATACGCAAATACCCCAATGGTTACGATGTGAATTTCGATGCGGTCGGTTCACAGCTAAACCCGCCCATAGGCACTGAAATTATCGACTTTCTTCTTTGTTACGGCAAGAAAGACGGCGTGTTTTATGGCAGTGGAACACCAAGTTGCTCCTTGATGACCCGTAAATCAACATATGAGGCCGTTGGCCTGTATGATACGGATATGTTCCGCAGCGAAGATGGAGACTTCTCTATTCGGCTTGGCTTATCGGGTGGTCATTTCATTGGTTGTGCGGAACGCGTTGTCATGCAGTATTCAACTGGCGGCGCTGAAAAAGCCGCGCAGGTTATGCATGATAGCTATAAGATGTTAATGCTCAAATACCAAGATTATTTAGAAAGCCAAGGCACTTTCAACTATGCAATGACATGGAATAAACTAAGGCTTCACCATTTTTCAAAGCAGCGCGTGAAAGAAATTTCCACATTATTAACATTGTTCATGCGTTACCCTCTGCGTACATGGAAACATTTCTGGAGCACAGCGCCCAAGCGCATCATGCATGAGTTTAAGATGAACAAGAAGGCCCGCTAGGCATGAAAATATTATTCGTATGGCGAAAAATAGGCAATGTTGCTGGCGGGGTCGAACGTATGATCACGACAATGATGAATGACATGTCAGCGCGTGGGCATGATGTGTCCTTGCTGACATGGGACATGGAAGATGCGGTGTCTTATTACGCCTTAGATGAACGCATAAAATGGCATAAACTAGACGCGGGCGCGCCAGAACAAAAAGCCTCTATTGCGCTGCGCATACGGCGCATGTTCAAAGTACGCGCAGTAGTAAAAAAGATTAACCCCGATGTGATTATGTGCTTTGCGAGCGGCATATTCCTCAGTATACGTTTGTTCTTAACAGGCTTTAATGTGCCCATGATTGCAGCAGAGCGCAATGCACCGTCACGGTTTGAATATTTAGCAGGCAAAAACAAAGTCTTTAATATCCTCAGAATGGCACGCAATGTAACGGTTCAGTTTGCGCGGTATAAAGAATGTTATCCTAAATTTTTAAGGCATAAAATATCCGCAATTTCTAACCCAGTGAAGCCGTCCAAGAACTTCGCACAACCTTTGGGAGAATCTGATGCGCCAAAAATTGTTTTATGCGTTGCACGTCTGGCCTTTCAAAAGAACATAGAATCCCTTATCCAAGCCTATGCACGACTCGCGGATGATTTTCCTGAATGGCAGTTACAAATTGCAGGGGATGGTGAAGATGAGGCGAAAGTAACCGCCGCCCTCAAGCAATCAGGTAAGGAGCATTGCATCTCATTAATTGGCCGGGTCAAGGATGTTGAGGCTTTATGTTTGAAATCACATTTATTTTGCCTGCCTTCTCGATGGGAGGGCTTTCCTAACGCACTTGCTGAGGCCATGGCGCATGGGCTGCCCTGTATTGGTTACGCGGGTTGTTCAGGCACAGCGGACTTAATTCAACATGACATGACGGGGCTGCTTGCCGATGGGAATGGTGATGTAAATTCGCTCGAACAGGCTTTGCGCACACTAATGTCTGACGGCGCAATGCGCGTCAATATGGGGCGTGCCGCAATAGAAGAAGTCAAAAAATATAGCCCTGAAAAAATATTAGACCAATGGGAGCAACATTTCCTGCGTGTGGGCGCAAAATGAACAAAAGATTTCATTTTTTGTGCAAATGCTGTATTTTACATGCATCACAACAACATCCGACAGGCGTAGATGAAGATTTTATTAGCCATTAAAGATATGAACAACTCTAAAGGTGGCGCAGAGCGCGTTCTGGCCATAGTGGCGTCTGGCCTTGCAAAAATAGGGAATGATGTGACGCTGCTTACCTATGATAAGCTCGGCGGAGAAAGTTACTACCCGCTTGATAGTAAGGTGAGCCGTATATCTCTAGGCATCGGTAACTCCAAAGAAAGCGCTAGCGTCAATGAAACCACCGCACGGATAAAGGCAATACGCCGTGTTTTGCAGGTTAGGCAGCCTGATATTGTGATCCCATTCATGCATAGTATGTTTATTCCCATGGCGCTTGCATCCGTCGGTCTACATATTCCTGTTCTAGCCAGTGAACATATTGTGCCAGCACATTATAAAACGCGTCCGCTTCAGTTCATTTTATTATTGATAAGCACATTTTTCATTAAGAAAATCACAGTTCTTTCGCCCAATGTCAGGCGTTCTTACCCTAAAATCGTCAGGCGAAAAATGGTTGTGATGCCAAACCCTGTTGAGCCACCAATGGAAGAGTATCGTGATCGAGATCCTGAGCGCCGCGTCATTTTAAACGTTGGCAGGCTGGATGAACAAAAAGACCAAAAGACGCTCATCCGCGCCTTCGCGAAAATCGTTGATGAATATGAGGATTGGGATGTTAAAATATTTGGTGAAGGCCCTTTGAAGCCATTTTTGCAAAGTCTCATTAAAAAATGTAATTTAGAAAAACGGGTGTTTCTTATGGGGACAACGCCGAATATAGGCTCAGAATATGCCCAAGCTGACATATTTGCTATGCCATCTAAATATGAAAGCTTTGGCCTTGCCACTGCGGAGGCCATGTCATACGGCATTCCCGTCATTGGATTCAAAGAGTGCCCCGGCACGAACGAGCTTATCATTCACAACCGCAATGGGTTGCTCGTGTCAAAGAATAAAAAAGATCGAATCTGCGTTTTTGAGGGCGCATTAGTCAAGCTAATGACAGACCAGAAAAAACGCGAATCATTAGGCGAAGGCGCAAAAAGCAGGATTACAAAATTCCATCCTGATATCATTATTAAACAATGGGTTCATCTGATTGAAAAATACGCATAGCAACAGTTTATCGCCTCTTTGCTCTTAAGCACTTTATAGTGTGTCCCCCGTCAGCGCCTTTGAGACCAAATAAAGGTATTGCATAAGGGAAGGTTTTGTTTTCATCGTAGTGACGAAGGAATGAAGATGAAAACAAAACCCACTAACTCAAAATCGGCCAAGGTAGTAAAAGATATTCGCCGTGCTAATCGTAAGCTTTACTCAGCTGAAGAAAAGATCCGCATTGTTCTTGATGGTCTGCGTGGTAAGCGCAGCATCGCTGAACTGCCTCTGCTTAAAAAAAAGCGTGACGGGCTATGTGGGAGAAGACATATGAGATATCCAGCATCTGAGAAGTTAGAGATTATCCGCACTGTTGAGCAATCCCACCTATCGGCAAGACAAACCTTAGAAAAACTTGGCATCCCACGCCCAACCTTCTATCGTTGGTATGATAAACACCTCTCTGGCGGCCTTGACGCTTTGGCTGATAAGGCTGCTCGGCCATCGCGGATATGGAACAGAATTTCAGATAAGATGAGGGCCAGGATCATTGATTTTGCCCTTGATAACCCTGAGTTTTCGCCGCGTGAGTTAGCGACAAGCTTTACTGACATCCAGAACTACTTTGTGTCTGAAGCAAGTGTTTATAGGCTATTGAAGGCGCATGACCTCATCACAAGCCCTGCATTCACGGTGATAAAATCCGCCAATGAATTCACTGACAAGCTTGTGCGCGTAAAGCAGCAATGGCAAACAGATTTTACCTATTTTAAGGTCGCAGGCTGGGGATGGTATTATTTATCGACTGTTTTGGACGATTATTCGCGCTACATCATTGCTTGGAAGCTTTGCACTACGATGAAGGCCTGTGATGTCACAGACACACCCGAACTTGCCCTTAAGGCTTCTGGCTGCGATAGCGCCAAAGTCATTCATAAACCAAGGCTGCTTTCTGATAATGGTGCATCTTACGTCGCTGGAGAACTCGCTGATTATCTCAAAGACAAAGGGATGAGCCATGTCCGCGGCGCACCGTACCACCCGCAAACACAGGGTAAAATAGAGCGATGGCACCAAACGCTGAAAAACCGTATCTTACTAAATAACTATTATTTACCCTCACATCTTGAGCATGAGATCTGGCAGTTTATCGCATATTATAATCACGAACGCTACCATGAGAGCCTGCAAAACCTTACGCCTGCAGATGTTTATTTTGGTAGAGGAAATTCAATTTTAGAAAGAAGGAGACAACTGAAAGACAAAACGATCAAACAAAGACGCTTGCATAATATGAAACAAGCAGCTTAATATTAACAATAATCAGAAGCCAAACTCTCCTGATAATTAAGTACCTAAGAGTCTCAAATCATTTGACGACGGACAAATTGATCAAGACGAAAAGGGCATAATTTCTAAAGAAGAGCGCGAAGGCTTAAACAAGATAGCACAAAGAATTAAAAGTCTAGACCGGCTTGTTACGCCAAGGTGTAAAGCGTTCCCGCCTCCTGCGAAAGATGACAAAGTTGTCTTTATCGGTGTGCATGAGCGGCAAGCGAGCTCGCCTTTATCTGTTGCAGGGCAGCTTGAAGACACGAGCGCAATTCAAGTGCAAGTCGATAAAGGCACAGAAAAGCTTTATATTGTCGTATCGGCCGCCACGCCGCTGATTTGGGATTTCCAAGGTGACACATCACGTATATCTCAACTTGTCCTTGCGGGGAGTGTGCATACACAGGGGTTAACAGGATCTGTCCGTATCGGCGCGGCAAATATCAGCGCAGATAAAATTCTCTACCGTGATCATACGGCATGTGGGATGCGCCATGCGAGCAGTACAAAGCCAGAATCGGTAGAGTTAAGCTTATCCGCGTTGGATAAGCTTATCGGGCGCCGCCCTGATTTACTGTATAATAATTATAAAGTGAGCGGTCTGCATATTTTTGCGGGGCGGATTAATGATGATATTTCTAAAGGAATCGAAACGCGCCAGAAGAAAACGCCGCAAGGATTTGACCCAGCCCTCTGGGCGAAACATATCACGCATATGTCTGGCGGTATTGCTGATTTCACTAATAAAAAAGTGGTTTCTGATGCGCCTGTTACTGCATATGAAGTGTTACCCAAATGGGCAGGCTTTGCAAAGCTTGCTTTTGAGGGGGCGGTCATACCCGTGCGCGGTAATGCTCGTAATATGGTGACTATTCCGCGCGCAGATGGACAGTCTGTGAGCTTAGAGGGCATAGAGAAGATTGTTGTGAACCGGAACACACCGCAAATTAATTTTGGTACGAGTAGCGCAATTAAAATTGTTAAGCACATTCCTTATTACCCTTCTGGCCTACATGGCGGCTATGCGACGACTATCATTATCGGTAAAGGCGTGGAAACCCCAAAAGGCGATGCTGGTCATTCAAAAATCATATCAGAGGAAACTGGCGAAGCTATTAAGTGAGCGTGTGCTTGTACGTGGTCGGGCGCGTCTGTCTAGCTTTGCTTATTACTTGTCGCGTCGTTTCATTTCGCTTAAGATTAATTGTGCCGTTTTCATTGTTGTGACGGTTTTTACGCGTTTAAAAATTTATAGAAAAACCACATGCTCAAAGGTCTTTTATTTATCATTGGCTTATGTTCTATATGCCTTTGCATTCTTTTTTTTGTTGGAAAAAAATACGGTGTTCGCGAGCATGGCTTGGTCTATCATCACAACTTTTCTGATGTTGCTTGCTGTCTTGATATTGCCCACGCGGGCGGTGCGTATAAAGGGCATTATTATACAAATAGCTTAGAGGCTTTGAATAGCCATTACGATAACGGGCGTCGAATATTTGAAATCGATTTTGTGGTAAATAAAGATGGGGATGCCTTACTCACGCATGATAAGTCGGATGAGACCTTAAAAACAGCAGCGTTCATGAGCTGGAACGGTGCATATACGCGGCTTGATCTTAAGGCGCTTAACGTTTGGCTAGAAAGTCATGAAGATGCGATAATTGTTACAGACACTAAAAATAGCTTTGCATTTTTTTATGCTAATTTGCTTTCTCAAGCGAGCGCGTCCTTCATAGAAAAGCATTATGTCTTCCAAGTATACAGCTTGGCGCAGCTAGAAGGCATGCAAAAACAGTATAAGGGTGCGTCTTTGATATTAACTTTATATCGTATGTCTGGCGATCATAAAAAGATCATGAAAGAAATAAAAAAATTGGATACAGATATTGCGATTACTATGCCTCTTTCTTATGCGCGCGCCCACCTCGCTAAGCTGAGAGCGGAAAACCCGCGGAAGAGATTCTATGTTCATGGTCGGCCAGCGGAAATAAACCTTGAAAATGTGCAGTTTAAACTGCGAAAACTAGGCGCAAGCGGCTTTTATTTAGATTGAAAAAGGTAAACGTGATGCACGATGTCCAAAATGGGTGATATTTTGAAAAAATTAAAATCTGTCGATGTTTTATTTTTATGCTTCTTATGTGGCCTAGCGAGTTTAATTTTTATAAAGGCTTTCTATTTAAACTCTTTCATTAGTGCTTATACAAACTCAGACGTGAATGTGTATAAGAAAGTTTTGCTCAATGATGGGCTGATTTATTTTCTTTTTACATTGTTTTTATATGTGTCCTTTTTGCGCGTGACACCCCCGATAATATCTTACACACTTAAAACAGTGGCTTTCTTGCTTGTCTCTTTTTACGCGTTTGATCTGATTGTTTTTTCGACTTTCCATACGCGTCTTATTACAACAGACATATTCCAATACGGAAAGAACTTTCAATACGTGTTCAACCTGCACTATGAGTTTATACTGTTCTTGCCAGCGCTATTTGTGTTTTTGATCGCGCTGCGGGCACAGATATCTTCTCTTGTAGTGCATGGCATTTCTATGGCTTTGATATTTCTTTTCGCGGGGTGCTGCCTGTTAAAGGATAATGGAGACTATGTTCACAGTTGGGTTTATGAAAATTATATAGCTTATAATTTATCTGTCGCTTCACAAAGACGCCCATATATTGAAATGCAACGCGCAGATTTAGATGAATTATTTCCGCAGACATGCGTCAAGACAGAAGCGCGGGATAAGCCCAATGTCATTATGTTGATGGTAGAATCTTTATCATTATATCATAGTGCACTTTTTTCAGGCATCCATAACTGGACTCCACGTTTTGATGGTATCGCCGAACAAAATATCATGCTGGGTAACATGGTTTCAAATGGTTATAATACTGAAGATGCAGAAGTTGCACTATTAACAGGGGAGTTCCCTATTCCTGCACCGCAGGCGAGAAACCCTGACGGTAATGCTGATTTTGCTGGGTTTTATAATCATCGCTATGCTCTGCCCGTTCTGTTTCAAGAAGAAGGCTACCGTTCAGAGTTTATTACTTCAGCAAGTCTGAGTTTTTCATCTACTGGTGAGTGGGCAGAAAGCTTGGGCTTTGATTATATAGAAGGCAGTGAGCACATATATTATAAAGACTGGCCGCGATTCGCTTTTAGCGCTGCGGCCGATGAGGCGCTTTATACGCGCGCATTAAGCCGCATCAAGGAAAATGCAAAGCAAAAGTTTTTCTTATTTGTTAAGACAGCATCGACGCACCACCCCTTTACAGATCCCGTTTCAGGTGTGCCGTCAGAAGAAAAAACTGTCAAATACGCAGATAAACAAATCGGTGCTTTTTATGACCATTTAATCAAGTCTGGTTTCTTTGAAAATGGTCTGTTAATTATTACGGGTGACCATAGAACAATGACTGCGCTAAACCGTAATGAGATAGAAGCTTTCGGTGTACGTAGGGCTGCGGCGCGTGTGCCTGCAATTATATCTTATGGCGGGCGACGGCAATCTGTTTATACAGAGCTGAGCCAACATACTGACATTTATAACGGGTTAAAAAATTTGATAAGCGACCGTGTCTGTTTTTCCGCTTTAGCAGGGGACCCTTTTGTATCTACTCCTATTTTTCCTAAATATGTCCTGCATAAACAAGGTGGGCGAAGAGGAGAGATATCTGTTTTTAGCGGACAGAAAAATGCCGCGATAAAGCTAGATGGTGACCAGACCCGATATGTCACCGAGCCACACTTCCATGAAGCACAAAAGCTCATCACCTATATAAGCAGTAAAAGGATTAGCCGAGCGGAAGACCAATAACATTGTTTTTTTATGGCTATGCCATTAAATTATCAGAAGTTACGCTGTAAATATTTGCGCTTATATATTATATTAGATGTCATGAATAATTTATTCCTTAAAATTTGTGGGCAGTATTTGTTTTGTGCGGTGATGATTACCGTGCTGTATTATCTGTCGGGGCGGGCTGGCCTTTTACTGACTGTACCGCCATCGCAATCAGCGGTTATTTGGCCGCCGGCGGGCATTGCTTTGGCTGTGTTGATGCTAAAAGGTATCAAATATGCGCCGGCAATTTTCTTTGGCGCGATTGGGACCTCATTATATCACTATGACGTTATTGACGTGCAGGCGCTTGCTACGGCAGCGTCGATTGGCTTTGGCGCAGCGCTGCAGGCTGTGGTTGGCTGTTTGCTGGTGCGCCAATTTGTGCGTTTGCCGAGCGCGATAGAAGAGCTTAAGGATGCTCTGGCTATTATTATTCTTGGCGGGGTTATTGCTTGCTTGGTTAATGCGCTTTGGGGCAATTTCGTGCTTTATGCTGCGGGATTTGCAAGCCTAGAAAGTTTGCCAGTTAATATTTTCACGTGGTGGGCTGGAGATGTTTTCGGTGTGCTGATTTTTACGCCGATTTTTTTACTGCTGTTCACCCCCAAAAATAATGATGTGAGTGTCAGCCGTATGCGCCGCATTACAATATCCACCATTTTGCTTATAGTTTTGGCGGCTGTGATGTATGTTTTTGTGGTCACAGAGCAATATGAATACCGTAAACGCCTAGAAGTGTTTAATAAAGATGCGGTTGATGTCGCTGGGATATTGCAGCGGGAAATGAATTCGTCGGTGGATGTGTTGCGCGCGAATGAACGCTTTATCAGCGCATCTGAATATATATCAGCGGAAGAGTTCAAACTGTTTACGGAGCGTTTTTTACGTGATGGGCGCGGTATATATGGCCTGTCATGGATTCCTAAAGTGGATGGCGCAAGCCGCGATGTTTTTGAAAAAACGATTCGTTTGCAAGGCTACGATGGTTTTAATATTATGCGCCGCGTATCCATTGGTGAATTAGGTGTTTCTGAGCGGCGCGATATCTATTTCCCTATCGCTTATGTTGAGCCTTATGATAAAAATGCGCGCGCCCATGGCTTGGACGTTTATGGGCTTGACCCTGTAGTCGGTGCTGCTCGAATTACTTTGCTTGATCAAGCGCGTGATACGGGGGAGGTTGTCGCAACGCCGATATTTTCCATTGTGCAGGCTGAGCAGCAAAATGGGTTTATCCTTTATTTCCCTGTGTATTCACAAGATGTACGCGCGGTCAGCCTTGCACAGCGCCGCGCAAGCCTTATTGGTTATTGTAACGGCATCTTTACCTTGCCGCAAATGATGGCGGCGACGCGGCGCAGCGCTGATGAGCATGGGATGGATGTGGTGCTGTTTGATGTCACGCAAGGTGAGGGCGCGGCGCAGGTTTTATATGATTCGCGTAGCCCAGATTTTAAAGAATTGCAAACGCCGCCAACGGTTTATGATTATCAACTGCGCACATCACGTGAATATCAGGTCGCAGGGCGGCGCTGGCGTTTAGATTTTATTCAAAAGCCGACCGCACATGAAAATGCGGGGTGGTTGATCTGGCTGGTGCTTTCTGGCGGGCTTGCCTGTGCGGGGTTTGTCAGCTTGTTTATGTTTATGGTGACGGCACGCACGGATATTGTCGAACGCCTTGTTGAAAAGAAAACAAAAGAAACCGAAGATGCGCGCGCATTTCTTGAACTGATTATGCGTAACAACCCAGACTTTGTGTTTGTCAAAGATGAAAACTTGCGTATTGTTGAAGCCAATGCCGCCTTTATTAATGCCTATCCAGAAGACCAAAGAGATAGCGTGATTGGTAGCGGCAGTGATGAAGGGTTCTCGGTTGAAGACTATGCGGAGTTTACAGCGCTTGATCGCAAAGCCTTCCGTGAAGGGTCATCAGAAACAATCGAAAACATCACCTTCCCTGATGGGGCTGTGCGTAGTTTGCACACGCAAAAAATATGCTTTGAAAACGCCGATGGGCAGAAGTTCATTTTAGGGCTCTCACGTGATGTTACGGAACGCGAAAAGCTGATTGAAGAGCTTTCTGAAACCAATGCGGAGTTAGAAGAGTTCGCTTACCGGACATCGCATGATTTACGCTCTCCGCTGGTTTCTTCGACGAAATTACTGTCTATGGCTGGTGATGCGCTTGCAAAAAGCAATGCAGAGCAGGCTGAAAAATGTGTGGGCATGGCGCTGACATCTTTGCAGAAATTAGAAGTCTTGATTGACGATATTTTGGTGTTGACAGAAACCAAGAATGCGCAGGAAGCCGAGGTTGAAGTCAATATATCGGCTTTGGTTGATGACGCGGTGGAAAAGCTGCAATATATGGATGGCTTTGAGCAAGTCTCATTAGAAAAAGACATTGCCTATAACGACCTTATTAAGGTCAAGCGTGGACGTTTGGCGCTGATAATTGAAAACATGCTGTCCAATGCGGTTAAATATCGCGACCCAGAGCAAGGAGGCGCATATGTGCGTATATCAGCAAATGTGCAGCGCGGCGCGCTGGTGATTGCGGTGGAAGATAACGGTCTTGGCGTACCGAAAGAAAATCAAGCTGACTTATTTGGCATGTTTAAGCGTTTCCATCCTAAAGTGTCCTATGGGTCAGGTCTTGGCCTGTATATGATGAAGAAAAGCGCGGGGATTCTTGGTGGTGATTTGGTGTTTGAACAGCCTGAAAAAGGCTCTATTTTTAAACTGACCTTGCCGCTGCTCTAATGTGCGATAAGCTTTAATCATCCAGCGGGTAGGAGATATCAAGAATTTCAATTTCTTCTCTCCCATTATCGGTGCGGACTTTGACGATATCGCCAATTTCAGCCTTCATTAGGGCTTTGCCGACAGGGGAGAGCCAATTGATTTTTCCTTTTTCAAAATTAGCTTCATCGACATTAACCAGATGTACGGTTACTTCGCTATCATCTTCGCGGGCATAGGTGACTTTCGCGCCGAAGAAAACGCGTTTAAGGTTTTGCTGCTCACGCGGGTTGACGATCACGGTGTTTTCAAGCTTTTTTGTTAGGTAACGCACGCGGCGGTCAATCTCACGCAGGCGTTTTTTGTTGTAAATATAATCACCATTTTCAGAGCGGTCTCCATTACCCGCCGCCCATGACACAATATCAGTTATTCTTGGGCGTTCATCATGTAATAGCCAATAGAGCTCTTTTTCCAAAGTGGCATAGCCATTTGGGGTCATGTAATGTGGCTGCTGCGGTGTGCTAGGGTTGTTTTTTGTCATGGCTGGTTTATACAGTAACGTTAATATATGTTGCGATAGTTGATTTATATAAGAGGCCGCGACAGAATTAAACAGATATTTTGCAAAGGTGCATAAGATGATATTAGATAAATTTCCTGCGATTGATGATTTTTATCAAAATTACTGGGGTAAGCGCGCCTTTGTTGTACGCGGGGCAATTGAAAACTCTGTTTTTGAAGGGCTCATTGATGGCGATGAGCTCGCGGCGCTTTCTTTGGAAGAAGATGTACGCTCGCGGATAATTTCTACGCTGCATGATGATGATGGTGATGGTGATGGTGATGAAGCACGCGGCGCATGGGATTGTAAGCACGGCCCGTTCTCGCCAGAGGATTTTGATGGTTTAGGCACGCGTGATTGGAGCTTGCTCGTCCAAAATGTCGAACAATACCACACCGAGACTGCGGCTTTGCTCAATGCGTTTAATTTTGCGCCGCGCTGGCTCATGGATGATATTATGATTAGCTATTCAGCCACTGGCGGCAGCGTAGGGCCGCATACAGACAGTTATCATGTGTTTTTGGTACAAGGGCAGGGTAAGCGGCGTTGGCGCGTAGGGCAAAGCGCGTTGCGCCAGGCGCAAATGATTAAAAATGATAAACATTTGGTTTTACAAGATGGTTTTGTGGGGGAAAGCTATGAGGTGGAAATGGGCGACGTTATTTATATTCCGCCGCATTTTGCTCATGAAGGTGTAACCCTTGAACCTGCGATGACGTTTTCTGTTGGTTTTTTAGGGCCAAAAATTTCAGAATTAATGGTTGAATATGGCCAGTATTTAGAACAGCAAGATGACGCTGCGAACCCACGCTATGTCGGGCAAAATTTAAATGCACAAAGCGCGGGGCGCTGCATTGACGGCGCGGCAGTGTCGACCATAAAAGATGCGCTGGGGGCGGCGCTTGAAGGTGCTGATTTTGCACAGTGGTTAGCGCAGTATTTCTCCTTACCGACCCATGCGGACCGCGATGATGTAAGCGCGCGCAGTGATGATGCTCTTGATAAGAATGAGCTAGAGAAAGTGCTGCAAAATGGCGCTAAATTTGCTTGTGCGCCTTTTGCGAAGGCGGCGCTGATTACGGACGGCACAAAGCAGATTCAAGATATGGCGCTTTATGGCGAGAAAGTCGCACTTGATGGCGCTATGCGGGCGCTGATTTCAGAGCTTGAAAGCGGATCTGTATTGTCGTGGGATATGGCGGAAGCGCATGGTGGCTGGGCAAAGATCGGCGGCTTTGTTACGGCGCTGTATAACAAATATTATTTAGAAGAGGTCTGAGATGAGTAAAGTTCTAATTTGCGGTATAAAAAACTGCGATACAATGCAAAAGGCGCTTAAATGGCTCCGTGCGCATGATGTGGATTATGATTTTTATGATTATAAAGAATCAGGTTTGCATCGCGATGCTTTTGACCAAGCTTTGGCGGCGCATGGCTGGGAAAACGTGCTTAATAAGCGCGGCCTGACATGGCGTAAATTGCCAGATGAGGTAAAAGCTTCTATGAATGATGTGCAGGCGCTCGCCGTGGCGTTGGATAATCCTTCAATCCTCAAACGTCCGCTTTTGGTTACGAGTGATGGCACGGTGACATTGGGCTTTTCGCCGGAGCGTTATGCCGCGCTTTTTAATCTTTAGGCTCGTCACTTGGTTTGCGGCGCTTGGCAAGGTTGAGGTGATCAATGCCAACAGACTGCTTAAGCAAAACGCGGTCACGCGTTGAAACGCCAAGCAAATCAGCAATTTTCTTCACCGCATCTTCCTCTAAACCATCAAGGTGATTATCTGCAAAAGCAATGCGCCAAAGGAAGCGAATAATATCTTGGCGGCCATCTTGTTCTAAATGGTCGTTAATGACGCGGGTGAAGCTGTGCAAGTCAATGGCGTTTTCTTCAAAAACGGTGGCGCGTTTAACGATATGTTCTGCTTTTTCATCATTTAAGTGGAAATGATCTTTCAAGGTCTCAATCGCGACGACGCGCTCTTCAGGGCTGAAACCATTATGGCTTAGTGAGACATGGACAAGTAAAGCGGCCGCGGCCATATGTAGCGGGCTATCAGGCCCTGTGTTCGGATGTTCTCTATCTTCGGCTTTGATTCCTAAGAATTTTATAATTTTGTCTAACATTATGGAGTGTTCCTTGTTGAGAATATAGTGGGATGGTGTAATGGTTTGTAATAGCCCCCCCCCTCCTTTGGCGGCCTTTAGGGAATTTAAAATTTACGGCTCAGTGAGAAATAAAAGCGCGGGCTGTCATCACGCTGTGTTTGCACTTCGCGCGTTAATGGGTAGGCGAGGATCATGCCGAGTGATGTTTTTTCGTTAATTGTGCCGCTAATACCGATGCCGGCAGAAGCAAGGCTTTCACGTTCAAGGTCTTTTGTTGTCGCATCGTCATTCCATACGCGGCCATAATCATAAAAACCATAAAGTTGGTAGCTGTCAAATACGGGGATTTGGTACGGGGTGCGCCATTGAAGTTCAACCTTACCAGCAAAACCTTCATCACCGACAATCTCAGAGCTATCAAAGCCGCGGCCAATATTCACACCACCCACACCAAATTCTTCAGAGCTTAATTGCGCGCCATTGGTGAGCTGACCTTTGACAGCGGCAAGAAGATTCCATTTTGTGGTTAGTCTTTGTAAGCGTTGAAACTCCGCTTCGAATTTTGAAAATTCGGGATCGCCGAACTGACGGCTTAAATTTGCGTTATCTTTCTCGCTTGCGCCCATCACATTTATACCGCGCGAGTATTTCATACTGATTGAGTTTACACCCGCTTTAAAAAGAGTATCAAGAAAATCAATGTTTGTACCAAGGCGCAAGGCGCGAAT
>MDTB01140637.1_pt1 | contig 36816 bp, 32 predicted proteins | sample 811161 | NCBI WGS metagenome assembly MDTB01 (sample SAMN05326650, study PRJNA326480) | marine metagenome | isolation source: seawater | place: Mediterranean Sea | collected 2009 | reverse complement strand
TGGCCTCGAGCATATCTTCTTGGGGGAGAAGGGCGGCCTCGCGTGCGAGGGCTTTGATGGCTTTGCGTCCAGTATCCATGACGGCCCCAAAATAGCCAAGCCAAAACGATTCAACCCCGCAGCGCCGACAAAATGCACTGCCTTGTCCCGTCAGGAAGCTCCTCAATATGGAGCAAGTGCGCGTCGTCGGGCATCAACCCGGGCACACGCTCTGGCCACTCCACGAGGGTGAGCACCTCTTCCAGCAACATGTCTGCAATTCCGGCGCGTTCAGCTTCTTCCTCGTGTTCCAACCGGTACAAGTCCATGTGTCGAACTTGGCACGTGTCACCTTGACGCGACACCGTGTGGTGGTGCACCAACCCAAACGTCGGGCTCGCCCCTTCCTCTTCAGTGCCCCATGCCTGCAACACGGCACGCACCAAGGTGGTCTTTCCCGCGCCCATGGTGCCATGAACGGCCACGACCCCGGTCATGGGCAAGACCTCGGCCACTTCCGAAGCCACCCTGCGCAAGTCTTCCATGCCATAGCCTTTCCAGGCTGCAATTCGGGTCAATGTGGGCATGTCATGGGGTGTTTTTGGGATCCAAGACCACCCATGGAATGATCATCTCTTCCATGCTTACGCCCCCGTGCTGGAACGAATTTCGGAATGTCTTGACGTAACGAGAAGCGTTGTTGGGGTACACCAAAAAATCCCTCGTCTTGGCGAAGATGTAGGTGCTCGACACGTTGGGTTTGGGAAGCCCCACTTTGTCTGGCTGCTTCACCTCCATCACGTCCTCGGCATTGTACCCCAAGTTCCTGCCAACCTTGTAGCGCAGGTTGGCGTTGGTCGCACGGTCACCGCGCACCTCCACCGGGTGGTCCACCCGCATTGTCCCGTGGTCTGTAGTCAACACCACGCGTGCACCCATCTCAGCCATGGCGTCGAGCATGTCCTTCAAGGGGCTGTGGACAAACCAAGAGTGTGTCAAGCTTCGGTACGCTGCTTCGTCGTCAGCCAACTCCTTGATCACCTCCATTTCCGAGCGCGCATGGCTCAGCATGTCCACGAAATTGTAAACCACCGTCGTCACGGATTGGCCTTTTTGCTCGTGGAATCGGTCGGCCAAACGTTTGCCCGCCTCCAGGCTGGTGATCTTGTGGTACGCCGTTTTTCCCTTGATGCCCATGCGTTCAAAGAGCGCTTGCTGCAGCGTGGCCTCGTGGGCGTTCTTGGAGCCTTCGGCGGATTCGTCGACCCAACAATCGGGCATTGTCCTGGAAATGTCGGCGGGGGTCATTCCTGCGAAGAAGGCGTTGCGCGCGTACTGCGTGGCCGTAGGCAACAGGCTGAAATACGTCTTCTCTTCCGCGATGTTCCAGTCGTCCGACAAGACAGGCGCAATGGCACGCCACTGGTCCCAACGCAAGTTGTCAATGACCACCAGAAACAGCGGACGTCCCTCCGACCCAGCCACCGCGTCAGGCAGCCATGTCGGCAGCACTTGGTGGGACATCACGGGGCCCTGCTCCATGCCCGTCATCCAATGTTCGTAGTGGTCTTCGATGAACCGCGCAAACTGATGGTTGGCTTCGGCATGTTGGTTTTCCAAAATCTCCAACATGCCACCGTCGCCAGAATCTCCCAACGTGAGGTGCCAATGGCACAGCCGACGGTAGATTTCAGACCATTCCTCTGCGTTCAACCGCCCGCCCAACTGCATGGCCAACTCGCGGAATTCCCGCATGTAGGCCGACTGGGCCTGCTCGCCTTGGATCCGACGGTTGTCCAGAATCTTCTTGACGGCCATCAAGATTTGGTTGGGATTCACTGGCTTGATCAGATAATCGCTGATTTTGGAACCAATGGCTTCCTCCATGATGCGCTCCTCCTCGCTCTTGGTGATCATGATGACCGGCAACTCAGGTCGCTTGGCCTTGATGCGCTGAAGCGTCTCGATCCCATTCAAGCCCGGCATGTTCTCGTCCAAAAACACCACGTCGTACGCGTGCGCCTCCACCCGTTCAAGCGCCTCCACCCCGCTGTTGACTCCAGTCACGTCGTACCCCTTCTCGTCGAGGAACAGCATGTGGGGCCGAAGCAATTCGATTTCGTCGTCAGCCCAAAGAATGTGTGGTCGTGCCATGCGCGTTTGTGTTCGAGCAAAACAGGCCGCCGCAAGCGTTCTCGGCACCCGTATCTTGCGACAAAGTAACGCCGAGACGCGCGACATCGTATGCCAGCAAGCAAGGTCAACCGACACAAAATCCTGAACGATCCGGTCTACGGATTTGTCACCCTGCGCCACGCCCGTGCGCTGGACCTCATGGACCACCGCTACATGCAGCGTCTGCGCCGCATTTCACAACTGGGCTTGTCCCATTTGGTCTACCCTGGGGCCGTCCACAACCGCTTCCACCACGCCGTGGGATGCATGCACCTCATGCAGGAAGCCATCGACAGCCTCCGGAACAAGGGGGTCGACATCAGCGAAGCAGAAGCGGAGGGGGCGTGCTTGGCCATCTTGCTTCACGACGTGGGCCACGGCCCCTTCAGCCATGCCTTGGAGCACAGCATCGTCCAAGGGGTGCATCACGAAGACGTAAGCGCCTTGATCATGGGACGGCTGAACGAGGAGTTTGGCGGAGCTTTGGATTTGGCGATTGAGATCTTCAACGATCACCATCCCAAGACATTCCTGCACCAGCTCGTCAGCAGCCAGCTGGACATGGACCGACTGGACTACCTCGCCCGAGACAGCTTCTACAGCGGCGTCACAGAAGGCAAAGTGGGCAGCGAGCGCATCCTGAAAATGCTGGACGTGGTGGACGGTCAGTTGGTGGTCGAGGAAAAAGCCATCTACTCCATCGAGAAATTCGTGGTGGCGCGACGCCTGATGTACTGGCAGGTCTACCTGCACCGCACCGTGCTCAGCGCCGAGCACATGCTGATGCTCGTCCTTCGCCGGGCCAAACACCTGGCCCGTAAGGGGGTGGATGTGTTCGCCTCTCCAGCATTGTCGCTGTTCCTTCACGACGACTTGGACAGAGCCAAGTTTTTGGCCGACCCCGTGGTGTTGGAGCGGTTCTGCGAACTCGACGACTCCGACATTTTCGTGGCCATGAAAGCCTGGCGCCATCACGACGACAAGGTGCTGTCCATGCTCAGCACCAGGCTACTCGACCGAGGATTGTTCCGCATCGAGCTCAGGCCTGAGCCCTTCACAGACGAGGAGGTGCAAGAGCGTGTGGCGGCCACTGCAGCCCACTTCAACTTGAGTGAAGCAGATGCCCAGTTCCTCGTCAACAACGCCATGATCGACAACAAGGCGTACGTGCCCCGAGGAATCTTGGTCCACTACAAAGACGGGTCCATCCGCGACTTCGCCGAAGCCAACGACCACCTCAACCTTCAGCTGTTGAGCAAGCCGGTAGAGAAAAGCTTTTTGTGCTACCCGAAGGAACTCACCCCGCCGACGCGGTCGTGAGTCTTCAGGTCAATCCGGGGTGATGTCTTCGCCCAGGGCGTTGTACATGTGGTACTCCAAGAATTCGAGGTTGGAATTGGATTCCACCGCAAGTTTGATGGCGAATTCCTTCTCCCACGACCGTCGTCTGGATTTCCACCAGCCCTGCAACAAATAAGCCTCCAACACAGGGTGCACCATCAGCGTCATGCGCTTGCGGTTTTCTCCCTCTGCGAGGTACTTGAGGGCCGAGGCAATCTTGTCTGTGATCAGGATACTGGCCTCCACTTTGCCAGTCCCGTTGCACGACGGACAGGCATCGGTCGTCACAACTTCAGCCACGTCGCGCACACGCTGCCGCGTCATTTCCACGACGCCAAATCGGCTCGGTGAGGAGATGTTGTGCTTGGCCTTGTCGCACTTCATGGCCTCCTTGAGCGAGTCGGTCAACTGCTTGTTATGCTCGCGCTTGGCCATGTCAATGAAGTCGATGGCGATGATGCCGCCCATGTCGCGCAAGCGCAACACCCTGGCGATCTCTGGGACCACGTCCAAGTTGGTCAGCAAGGCATTCTCCTCCTGGCTCGACGCGCCTTTCTTGCGGCCGCCGCTATTCACGTCGATGACGTGCATGGCTTCCGTTTGTTCAATCACGAGGTAGGATCCCGACCGCAAGTTCACCTGACGACCAAACGCCGCCTTGATTTGGCGGTGGATGGACATGTTGTTGAACAGGTCTTTGGCCCGGCTCAATTTGACCATGGCCTCGTCCCCAGATTTGCTTTGGGCCAAGAACTCCTTGACCTCATCTGCCACGCGCGGTTCGTTGACGTGAATGGCGGTGCACGATTTGGTCATGACGTCGCGAAGGACAGCGCTGACCTGGTTCACTTCGCCCAACACGCGTTTCCCCGGTTTGGCATTCTTGAGGTTGGTGTACAGCTTTTGCCAACGGTCCACCAAGTCCTGCAGATCGGTGTGCAGGTCTGCCGAGCCTTTGTTTTCCGCCACCGTCCGCACGATGATGCCGAATCCCGGAGGTTGGATGCTCTGCATGAGGCGACGCAGACGGCTGCGTTCCTTCTCCCCTTTGATGCGAGAAGACAGGCTCACCTTGTCGCTGAAGGGCACCAGCACCAAATAGCGCCCCGGCAGACTGACCTCAGCCGTCAACCTTGGGCCCTTGGTGCTGATGGGTTCCTTGGCAACTTGAACCAACACGAGCTGAGATGCGGACACGTAGTCCTTCATCTTGCCCTTTCGGTCAATGTCCTCTTCCCGCTTGAACTTGTTGATGTCGGCTGTGGGTTGTTTGCCTGACATCACACGCTTGACCCAGATCTGTTGCGTCTTGTATTGGGGGCCCAAATCAGAATGGTGCAAGAATGCATCCTTCCCGTGGCCCACGTCGACAAAACCTGCATTCAGGTTGGGCATGACTTTCCTGACGCGGCCGACGTAGATGTCGCCCACGGCGTATTGCACGTCCCCACGGTCGCGGTGCAGCTCCACGAGCTGGCCGTCTTCCAGAACGGCAATGTCCACGCCTTTCGGCGTTGAATTGATGACGAGTTCCGCGTCCATCACATGAAGTACAGCGATTTGACGCTGCACATCACAGCCTCAAATCACGCACATTACTTCTTCTTGTGACGGTTCTTGCGAAGACGCTTCTTCCGCTTGTGCGTGGCCATCTTGTGACGCTTGCGCTTTTTTCCGCTTGGCATGATGATGTTGTTTAGATGCTTGTTTCTGACAGGACAGATTCAAGCCGTTCGATGATTCCTTCCACGCTCTTGGCCACGGCTGTGTCAGGAGCGAGCGGAAGGTAAGATTTGTATTCAGTCAGGGCGAGGTCGGGTTTCTCCATGGCCTCGAGGCATCGCGCCTTGAAGAACCGGCCATTGACGTAAAGTTCGTCGGCAGACACGCAAAGGTCAAATCCCTCCACGGCGTCTTCCAGAAACCCTTCCTCCATGTCCAACATGGCGAGCTCCCAATAGGCCTCCACACGGTCAGGTGCCGCATCGATGACTTGGTTGAATCGCTCACGGGCTTTGTCCAATTGACCACTCTGGACGCTGAAGCGGCCGAGCCACATCACGGCGTCCAAGTTGGGTGGGGTGGACTCGGCCAGTTGACGCAGCTCGAGGATGCCCTCCATGGGGTTCTCGCCACTCACTTTGGCCACCGCCACGTCCACGGGGTCGGTCCCGATGTCTTCCAACGCAACGTCTTCCTCCACAGGCAACGCCGGTTCAGATGAACCGGGTGTCCTGGGCATCAACACGAGTCCCGCCGCCAATGCACCAGCACCAGCAATCAAGATCCACGATGATTTGGAAACCGCCATGCCGAGGTCTGTTTACTTGGCCTTCACGTTGGCCTTCACGTTGTCCAAGAAATCGCGGCTTGGCTTGAATGAAGGGATGTTGTGTGCGGGAATCTGGATGGACTTCTTTGCGAGGATGTTGCGGCCAGTTTTGGCGGCACGCGTCTTCACAACGAAGCTTCCGAATCCGCGGAGGTACACGTTGTTGCCGTTCTCCAAGTTGTTCCGAACGGCGCGCATGAACGCTTCCACTGTCACTTGAATGTCTCCTTTTTCCATTCCGGTTTGTTCCGAAATCTGGCTAACGATGTCTGCCTTGGTCATGGGTCGAGAGGGGGATGTTGTTTGAATTCAATGAAGTATACCTCGGGCGGGGCCTTTGGTTTTCGGGGTGCGAAAATACACCCATACCTTTGGAAACGACATGAGTAAGGGGGATTTTCTGCAAAAAAATTGGTGCCAAACCGACGCGGAACGCGCCCGACGGTCCCTCGCCAAGTGGTACGACAGCCATGCCCGAGACCTTCCTTGGCGTCTAACCCCCAGCCTCTACGGCACGTGGCTGAGTGAGATTATGCTTCAGCAAACCCGTGTGGACACTGGCATTCCCAAGTGGCATTTGTTTCAAGAGTTGTTTCCCTCTGTGGAGGATTTGGCCCAGGCGTCGGAGGCGGAGGTGATGAAGGCCTGGGAAGGATTGGGGTACTACCGCCGCGCGAGGTTGCTCCACCAAGCCGCCAAGGTCGTCGTGTCCAAAGGGGGCTTTCCTGAAAACCGGGAAGGGTGGCTCGCCTTGCCTGGCATTGGTCCCTACACCTCTGCCGCCATTGCGTCCATTGGTTTGGGCGAAGCCGTGGCCGCCGTCGATGGGAACGTTCAACGGGTGATGAGTCGATGGGGCGGGGTGACCGATCCTGTAGACAGCAAGACTGGTGCCCAAGCCATCCAAGGGGTGGCCGACGCCTGGCTCGATGCAGCCCGTCCAGGCGATCACAACCAAGCCGTGATGGAGTTGGGCGCCTTGGTGTGCTCGCCCAAGCAGCCGCGCTGTGCCGAATGCCCTGTAAGATTCACGTGCACCTCCGCAGACAATCCAGACATGTGGTCTGTCTTGCCCCGCAAAACGCCGAAGCGAAAAGCCGCGCGTTGGGACCTCACGTGGCACGTCGCCCACCACGGCAATCAGGTGGTGGCCATCCAACGGCCCGACACCGGCGTGTGGGCCACGCTGTGGGCCTTCCCGGAGCGAGCGCCTTCCAAATCCAACACCCCCAGCCGTCCATTGATTCCAGATGTCGTGCATGCCCTGACCCACAAACGCATTCACGCCCGCATGGTGGGCACGGCGATGACGTCGACGGAAGAGCTGCACACCTGGGCCCAGGAAGTGAATGGTGTGGTGATGACTTGGGAGGAATGTGAAGCCAAAGCCTGGCCGAGGCTGGCGACCAAGGTTTGGTCTGAATTGAAGGCCGCCTGCATGGCGGGCAACTGAGACGGAAGAAGTACCTTCGACGCATGGCTGGCATCAACAAAGTGATTCTCGTGGGCAACCTCGGGCAGAACCCCGAACTGCGCTACACCCCCAACGGTGTGGCCGTGTGCTCCCTGCGTGTTGCGACTTCGGAGTCGTACACCGACCGTGCTTCAGGCGAACGCATCACCAACACAGAATGGCACAACGTGGTCCTGTGGCGAGGGCTTGCTGAAACCGCTGGCAAATACCTCAAGACGGGTTCCCAGGTGTACCTCGAAGGCAAGCTCAAGACCCGCCAATGGCAGGACCAGCAGGGCCAGAACCGGTACACCACAGAGGTTGTCGCCGACGTGATGCAATTGCTGGGACGGGCCCCAGGACGCGAAGACAACGCCCCACAAGCCACCGCACCTGCAGCGGCTCAACCTGCCGCGGCTCAACACGCACAGCCTGCTCAGCCCGCGCAACCCGCGGCCGCAAGCCCGAGCGCAGCTCCCGGCACTGCCGACGACCTGCCTTTCTGAACCGAAACCTGCTGAATGGAGAGTGAACATTGGCTTAGCGCTTGGGCTGAACATGGATGGTCGATGTTGACCGTGCTTGTGCTGCTCGTGGTGTCCGCCCTTGTGTCCGGGTCTGAAGTGGCGTTCTTCAATTTGTCGCCTCGGGCGCTGCACGACCTCGAACAAGAAGACAGCCCCAGGGCCCACAACGTCCTGACCCTCATGCGCTCCCCCAACAACGTGGACGGACCGCGAAACCTGCTGGGCACCATCTTGGTCATCAACAACTTAGTGAACGTTTCCATCGTTCTGATCGCCACAGTTTTGGCAGAACATTTGTTTCCGAGCGACGCCATGCCCCTTTGGCTCGGCACGCTGATCCACGTGGTGGGCGTCACATTTCTATTGGTGCTGTTTGGGGAAGTCATCCCCAAGATCTACGCCACGTCGTTTGGGATGGATTTGGCCAAACTCATGGCCGCTCCCCTCCTTCTTTCGCAAAAGGTGCTCCGCCCCATTTGGAAACCCCTAGTGGGCATGGGCAGTTGGATGGACAACAAGCTCGCCAACCCCGCGGCGGACATCAGCGTGGAAGACCTGGAGCAGGCGCTGGAATTGACCGACAACGCGGAGCGATCTGAAGAAGAGCAACGCATTCTGGAGGGCATCGTGAATTTCGGGTCCAAGGACGCCAAGCAAGTCATGACCCCGAGGACGGACATGCTGTCCTTCAGCATGGAAGACACGTGGGCACACGTCAGGGCAACCATCGTCGCCTCTGGGTTCAGCCGCATCCCGGTCCACGAGGGCTCTGTTGACCAAATCCAAGGGGTCTTGCATGTGAAGGACTTGTTGCCTCGCCTGCAGGACGACGCCGTCGCCTGGACCGAAGTCCTCCGCGACCCGATTTACATCCCTGAGAGCAAGAAAATTGACGACCTCCTGAGGGAATTCCAAGAGAAAAAGGTCCACCTGGCCGTCGTGGTGGACGAGTACGGCGGCACCAGCGGCTTGGTGACGTTGGAAGATGTGCTGGAGGAGATTGTGGGTGAAATCGCCGACGAGTTCGACGAGGAAGACATCACCCATTCCGTGCTGGACGAATTCACCTATTTGATGGAAGCCAAAACCCCGTTGCTTGACGCCTACCGCATCCTCCAACTCGACGAAGAAGTTTGGGAAGCGGCCAAAGGGGAAAGCGACACCCTTGGCGGGTTCATGCTCGAACAGGCCGGCCGAATGCTCAAACGCGGCGAGTCCATCGAGTTCGAAGGCACCGTGCTGCGCGTCGACGCACGAGACGCGCGTCGCATCCACCGCATCAAAGTGGTGTTGTTTCCACCCGCGAACGAGCCCACCTCAGATCCCGAATCGTGAAGTCCCGTCCAAGAATTTGGCCTTGGCTTGTGGCGATGGTGGCCGTGGTGGCCACTGGGTTTTGGTGGGTCAAGCCGGAAGATGCGGAGGTGCCCCGGCCGTTTGGACACCTTCGAATCGCCCTACCTGACACGGCGACTTCCCCTTACACAACCCCTTGCGGGAGCCAATTCCGCATCCCCAACCACGCCAAGGTCGAGCTGAGGAATCTGACGGAAGAAGAAGGTTGCTGGTTCAACCTGTCTTTCCCGAGGTTCAACGCCAAACTGCATTGCACCGAGGTGCCTGTCGCCGACTTGGGCTCCCTGTTGCAAGACGCCCAGTCGCTGGTGTTTGGCCATGAGGTGGCCGCCACCGGCATACGGCGCCAAGCCTTGGACCTTCCTTCCACGAGCGGCATGCTGTACGCGTTGGAAGGACCGGTGGCCACCCCACTGCAGTTCTTTGTGACCGACAGCGTCGACCACTTCATGAGGGGTTCGCTCTACTTCAGCCACAAGCCCAACCCAGACAGTGTGGCGCCTGTGCTCCGGCGGCTCGAGGACGACGTTCGCGTCATGATGGAAACCATGCAATGGCCATGAGCACTTGGATCCTTGAAGTGGGCAACTCACGCGCCAAATGGGCCAAGTTCTCTTCTGAGGCCTCCCCCCAGGACGATCCGCTGAGCGTGAACGTGTGCCCCCTCGCGGAAACCCTACCTGAGACTGCTCACGTCTGGGTGCAGGACATTGACGCTGAAGACCACGTGGTGGTCACTGGATCTGGACATTTGGAGCCTTGGATCGTGGCCTTTCGTCCCTCCAGAGTGTTTCGCCCTGGCGACGACGTCCCTCTGCTCACCGACGCGACGGAACCTGGCAAGCTTGGGTTGGACCGCGTCGCAAATGCCTGGGCTGTAGCCACGGGCAGTGTACCAGGGGCAGACCCATCCAAAGGATGGATGGTGGTCGATGCGGGCACGTGCATGACCGTGGACCTCGTCGTTGGTGGGCGTCACTTGGGCGGCTCCATCGCCCCAGGCGTTCGAATGCGACTTCAAGCCATGCACCAACACACCCACGCCTTGCCTTGGATCGAGGATGCGGTGTCAAGCATGGGCAACACGCCTGTGCTGGGCACCAACACCAGAGAAGCCATGGTTTCCGGCGCCTTTCACAGTTTGGACGCTGAATTGTCGGGGACTTGGATGCGCTTGAAGGAAGAGTTCCCAAATCTTGGCATGATTCTGACCGGTGGAGACGCCCAGCACTTGCAACTCCGTGCGGTCTCCCCGAGATTCGCGGACGCAAATTTGACCCTCAAGGGCCACCATGCACTGCACAAACACCTCCATGACTCGCACTAAATTCCAGTTTGTTTCCACGATCCGGTGGGCCGTGGGAAGTGTCTGCATTTGGGGGCTGGCCCTCGGGATGTGGGGCCAAGAGACCGACTTCAGCCCTTACGCCCGATTTGGGTTAGGCACGCACCAGGGGATGTTGAGCCCTGGACTTGCAAGCACAGTCGGCCTCGTGTCTGTGACGCCCGACAACGTGTTTTTGCACGCCGAGCAACCTGCTTCGGCTGCGGGATTGGCCAACCCCACGTTTCAAGTGTCAGCGCACAGCCAACGGATGCAACTGAGCGAAGGCGAGCGCACCTCAAATGCCTGGACCGGCGGCCCAGGCAACATGGGGTTGGTGGTGAAAAAACCCCGTTCCAACAGCGCCCTGAGTATGGGTCTGACTCCGTTGACCTCCAAGGCCTTTTCTGTCCAACGCGCGGCAGAGGACAGCCTCGTGGGCAACTTGCTTGAACGCTACGAAGGCACCGGCGGCGTGGCCCGTACCCACGCTGGAGTCAGCCACGGATGGCGCGGCAAGACCTGGTTTCAAGCAGGGACGGACAGCGTGTTGGTGAGCCACCGCGGGTTGGATCTGGGGGCGCAAGTCGACCACTGGTTTGGAGACGCCCGTCAAATCTCCACCCTCGACTTGGAAGATCCCTCCTTCCGGGACGTCCAAACCGTCACCTCGTTCCGCCACCGTGCGGCCGGTTGGATCCTCGGCGCACAAGGGTTCCAGGTACTTCAAGCGAAATACGACGACAACAAGCAGTTCAAAGGCAGTTGGGTGATGCGGTTTGGCGGCACCTACAGCCCGGCCAGGACGCTCAACACAGACTACGAGCGCCTCGTGCAATCCACGCTGCCTCTGGGGGGCGTGACCACCGGCATCGACACCTCGAGCTTCGAACAGTCGGAACGCGCAGGCACCGTGCCTCAAAAATGGACCGTCGGCGGCGGCATTCAGCGCGACGGGGCCAAAGGGAATCGAATCGGCATCTTCGCGGACGTTCACGGCCAAGATTGGTCGGAAGCCAACACCACCTTGGGACACTTGATGGACGGCGATGGGTCCTGGGGTGACGCATGGTCGAGGTCGCTGGCGGTGGTTTGGACCCCCGCCAGAAAACCCGGGAAGGTCAACCGCCCCACATACCGCATGGGCATCAACACTTCGACATTGCCGTTGCGCATTTCCACCCAATTCGGGGCTCCCCCCGTCGCGTTGGAAGAGTGGCGCGTGAGTGCAGGGGTGAACAAGCCCCTTGCCGGAAGCCGAAGCGCGAGCCAATTGCACTTTGGCATGGACTTTGGCAAGCGGTACACTGTACTCGAAACCCTTCACACTGAAACCAACCTCCGCATCCATGTGGGCGTCACCTTGACCCCCTTCGTGAAGAACCTTTGGCTCACGCCTCGGTTGTACGATTGATGCACACGAACCTGCACAACCATAGATCATGAAATTCTCTTCCATCCTTTTGTCCGCAAGCATGCTGCTGTTGGCCCCTTTGGCCTCGCATGCCCAAAACGACAGCAAATACGGTGAAACCGAGGAGCAACAGCTGCTCTGCAAAGAAGCTTTGAGCGTCTACAAGTCTTACAAGAAGCAGAAGAACTACGACGAGGCCTACATCCAATGGCGCAAGGCGTGTGAGGTTTGCCCAGAGACCGCGAGCGAGGGCTTGTACGCCGACGGCACATCGTTCATTGGCAAGGAGCTCAAAAAAGTGGACGCCGAAGACCCCCGTCACGCCGTGCTCGTGGACAGCTTGATGTACCTCCACGACAAGCGCATGGAGTTGTACCCAAGCACCAAACGCAACCCCAACAACCGCTGCGTGGTCCTCGGTCGGAAAGCCACCGACTTTTACAAGTACAACAAAGACGCCCACCAGGAGGCTTACACCATGTTCAAGGAAAGCTTGGACTGCTTGGGCGCCGAGGCCTCCGCGACCACCTTGTACCAGTACTACACGGCCAGCTTCTACACCATGAAGCGGTCGTTGAAAGGAGACACGTTGGCCCAAAGCAACATGCGGGCCCAGATGCTCACCGACTACTTGAACCTCGTGGATTACATCGAGGCAGGGGTGGCGCGTGCCACAGAAGCAGGCAAGGAGCGCGATTTGAAGCGGTACGAAAAGGCCAAGAAGAACATCGAAACGGTGTTTGTGGCAATCGCAGACTGCGACGACATGGTGCCAGTGCTCGCCACCGCTGTGGCCGCGGATTCCAGCAACATGGAACTGAAGCAAAAGGTCTTGCGCTTGTTGAACAAGAAAGAGTGCACCGACAATGACCTTTTCTTGCCCGTGGCCACCTCGGTGTACAGCGTGGCGCCCTCTGCCCCTGCAGCTTTTGCCATCGGCATCGGATTTGCCAAGTCCAGCCAGCTCGACTCGAGCTTCGCATATATGGAAGACGCCGTGGAGCGTTGCGGCGACTGCAGCGACAAGTTGACCTACTTGTTGAAGACCGGTCAAATCGCCAGCGCCTTGGGACGCACCACCACCGCCAAGTCCTACGCCCGCAAAGTGTTGGAGTTGGACGCCGAGAACGGCGACGCGTACATGCTCATCGGCGATGCCATTGCAGGGAGCTCCAACGCATGCAACGACGGCGCCTTGGGCAGCCGCTCGGTGTACTGGGTGGCCAGCGATTACTACGCCAAAGCCAAGCGCTTGAACGAAGAGCTCGCGGAAAAAGCCGGCAAGAAGATGGCCAACATGGCCAAGCAATTCCCCACGGTGGACGACATCTTCACTTACGGAAAGCAGGCCGGCGGCTCCTTCACGGTGCCCTCCAAGCCAGGTTGCCCATGTTCTGGTGAAACCACCACCATCCGGGTACGCTGAGGGACATGTCCCTGACCTCGAGATCGACAACCAGCCGTCCAGCCCCCCGGGCTTGGGCGGCTGTTGTGCTTTTGGGGCTCGGTCTTTCTATGGGGTGCGCAAGCACGCCTGACCAAGAACCGCCAGAAAAGGGGGTGGACTCCCAAGCCGCCGACATCCTCCGAGAAGGCGCCCCCATCCAAGTGGTTGAGCAGGGGTACTTCGAATACACAGAGCGAGGCAATTTGATTCAAGCCCTCGAAGCCAACAGGCTCGAACGTTGGGACCATCCCGAAGGAGAACGCACCCAGGCAGACGCACCCCTTTGGCAAGTCTCGGAGGGGTTCACCCTGTTCATAGGAGGCAACCGCGACCGCCATGCCGCAACCCTTCAGGCGGACCGCGGCAAGTACAACGACCAAGCCGGCCGCTTGGAAGCGTGGGACAATGTCTTGCTGGTAAACACCAAGGGTGAACGACTCGAAACCGAACACCTGGTGTGGTCGCACGATTCCGACCTGGTCTGCACCAACCGTCCTGTCTCCATCGAAACCGCACAAGGCTTGCTCCGCGGCCGGGGACTCCGGTCGGACAGCCGATTTGAGCGCTACGAAATTTTGAACCCCACGGGGTCTTTTGAAGTCGGGAACTGACTTTCGTCTCGTTGCCCGACATTCGCAACATGCCCGAGCCCAAACCCGTCGAACAAACCCTCCCGTACAAAACAGCCCGTGCCGCCGAGTGGTTCTGGCTGGTGGCGTCCATCGCGGGCACCCTGTACGTCGGCTGGCTTTGGATAAGCGCGGAGACCCCTGCGTGGTCCATGGGGTTGTTTCCCTGCATTTCTTGGCTTTGGTACGGCGTTCGAAGAATCTTCCGGCTGCGCATGACGTCGTCCAATTGACGTCGGTCGTATCTTTCCTTGCATGGACCCTGACCCTTCGAGTTCGATCCTGATCCTGGTGCTGTCGCTGTTCGCGTCGGCGTTCTTCTCTGGAATGGAGATGGCGTTTGTGGCTTCGAGCCGGCTTCAGACTGAACTTGACGCCACCCAAAGCTGGCGTGGCCAGGTGGTGGCCTTTCTGAATGGGCGTCCCCAGCTGTTCATCGCCTCCATGTTGGTGGGCAACAACCTTGCCCTCGTGCTTTGCGGCATCGAATCTGGGTCCCTTGTAGGCGAATGGGTGTTTGACGTTTCGGATTGGCAAAGCGCTCCCCAACCGTTGCTTGTCTTGGCCACCCAAACCCTGGTGACCACCTCTGTGGTGCTCGTGTTGGCGGAATTCATTCCCAAATCTTTGTTTCACGCCTCACCCAACGCTTGGCTGAGGAATTTGGCGTATCCGCTTCTCCTGATTTTCATCGTGCTTGCCTTGCCCGCTTGGCTCATCACCAAGCTCAGCCAAGGACTGCTTCGGCCCTTTGTTCGAGGGAAGGAGGCTTCAGAAGCTGAAACCCTCGGGGCCCAAGATTTGGACCACTTCCTCGAAACGCTGAGTGGCCGCATGGAACCCGAGCAAGAGCTGGAACACGAACTGCAAATCTTGAAGAACGCCTTGGACTTGCCCAGCGTTCAGGCACGGGACAGCATGGTGCCCAGGAACGAAGTGCAAGGCGTTGAAATCGACACGTCCGTGGACGACTTGACGGCGACATTCGCTGGAACCGGGTTCTCCAAGCTCGTGGTGTTCAAACACGACATGGACCACATCGTGGGGTACGTCCACGCGAAAGACCTCTTCGATTTGCCCGGATCCCTGAAAGACATTTTGCTGCCGACATTCGTCGTCCCCGAGGCCATGGCTGGGGACGAACTGTTGCGTCAATTCCTCAAGCGCAGGAAGCACTTGGCCGTGGTGGTGGACGAGTTCGGCGGAACCGCGGGCATCTTGACCATGGAGGACATCGTGGAAGAACTGCTCGGGGAAATCGACGACGAGCACGACCTCGTCGAAGAAGACGTAGAGCATGATTTGGGCGACGGCGTTTGGCGGGTACCTGCCCGTCGGGAAGTGCGGTCTCTCAACGAAACCAACGGCTGGGAATTGCCCGAGGCCAGCCACTACGATACCTTGGGGGGATTGCTTCTCCACCACGCCGAAGACATCCCAGGATCGGGCAGTGTGGTGGCGGTGGAAGGGCTTGAATTCGTGGTGCGAGAGGTGGAAGAAAACCGCATCCTGTGGGTGGAGTTCAGGCCCGCCAAAGAAGCCTAAACCAAGGTGGTTTCCAGTAAACTGGGAAACGTTATCTTCGCAATCCTTACAACTAGACTTTGAGACGATGGCAATGATTGAACAAATCCGCAACAGGCAAGGCTTGTTGCTCGGCATGATTGGAGTGGGCATGCTCGGTTTTTTGATCCCCTACGACGCGGTACTCGCGTTGATGGGACAGGGAAACTCGCGTGACGTGGGAAGTGTGGGTGGCGAGAGCATTTCTGCCTTGGATTACCGCATGGAGCTCGAGGAACGTCGTCGCCTTGGATTCTCCGGGGAACAACTTCAAGACGAAGTCTGGGGCGACATCACGTCCAACATCGTCTTGGAAGACACCTACAACGAGCTCGGCATTGAAGTGACCGACGCGGAGTTCCAAGAAATGCTGTTTGGCAACCTCGACTCGCCCTACATGAGTCGTGCGTTCTTCAGCAATGGCGAGAACAAGGCCATGTGGCAGCAGAACTTCGGCGCCATGTTGACCACCGACCAAGGCAAGGTCAACCTCTTAAGCTACAAGAAACTCATCTTGGCCAAGCGCAAAAAAGAGAAGTTGGACGCCTTGATGGCCGACGCGGTGTACACCAACTCCATCGAGGGCAAGTACGAGCACATCAACGCCGAGCGCACAGCTGAAATTCAGTACGTCGCCAAGTTGTACAAGAACATTCCCGATGGCGAGGTGAGCGTGAGCGACCGCGAGGTGAAAGCCTATTACAACGCACACAAAAGCGACCCTCAATACCAACAAAATGAGGGCCGCGACATCAGCTACGTCAAGATCCCATTGGGGGCCAGCGAGTCTGACATCAAGGCAATGGAAGTCGAATTGGAAGATGTGGCGGACGAGTGGAAAAGTGCCGAGGATGCCGAAGCGTTTGCGAAGGCCGCCAACGATGGCCAAGAAGACATCCGCAACTTGCGCCTCGCCCAAGTCGAACTCGACATCAACGAAAGCAAGTTCTTCGAGGAGACGGCAGGCACGGTCGTCGGTCCCTACACGAAGAACGGCATGATGTCCGTGGCACAGGTCCTCGAGCGCACCATGGTGCCTGACGAGGCGGCCAAATGTCGTCACATTTTGTTGACTGCCAAAGACGCCAAAGACGAAGCTGAAATGGCCGAGCTTGGACAGCGGGCAGACAGCCTCAAGCGCGTGCTTCGCAACGGAGGGGAATTTGACGACTTGGTCCAACGATTCAGCGGAGATCCGGGCTCAAAAAGCACCGGTGGGATTTACGACTTCTTCCCACGTGGCCGTATGGTGAAGCCATTTGAGGACTTCTGCTTCGACAAGCCCGTAGGGGCCATCGGTTGGGTTGAGACCACCTACGGGGTTCACTTGATCGAAGTGCTCGACCGCCGCAGTGAAGTGGAAGAGGCACGTGTCGCCTTCATCACACGCAAAGTCGGTGCATCCGCCACCACAGCCCGTGATGCCTACGCCCAAGCGAGCGAATTCGCCATCAACGCCACCGACAAGGAAAGCTTGATGGCCGCTGCTGCCGAAGCAGGTTACGCCACAGGAGAAGCCAACAGCATTGCCCCAGCAGCCCGCAGCATCGCAGGCGTTCGTGACGCCGTTGAGATTGTCGGCTGGACATTCCGCAGCGAGCAAGGAGAAGTCTCCAACCCCATTTTGACCCCTGACTTTTACATTGTGGCCCACTTGGACCAAATCACAGAGGCCGGAGAGCCCGCCTTGGAGGCCGTGGAAGAAGAGATGCGAACTGGCGCCATGAACCTAGCCAAGGGTGAATTGTACGCCGAGAAGATGGTGGGCGCCAACTTGGATGAAGTGGCGGGCGCGGTCGGTGAGACTGTGAAGACCGGACGCAACCTCAGCGTGAAGTTCCCAACCGTCCGCGGAAGCGGAGCCGGATCGGAGCCCCTAGTGGCAGGCGCGGCGTTGTCCATCCCCATCGGAAACATGTCGAGCGCCATCGTTGGCGAAGAAGGCGTGTGGGTGATCGCCCCCCAAAAGGTCACCGAGGCCAGCAGCAAGGACAGCTACCTCGAAGAACAAAGCAACATCGCCACCCGTGCCCGTGCCAACTTCCCCTTCACGGTGTTGAACGCCATGCAGAAGAAGGCCGACATCGACGACAACCGTCGTTCCGCGAACTGATTTGATATGAACTGCGGACCAAGTCCGCTCTGAGCAAGCCCTGCCTTTCGGCGGGGCTTGTTCGTGTCGGGGCATGCCGTCAGCTGCGCAGAAGCAAACTCCCGTCCCCGTAGCTCAGGAACCGGTAACCCTTGGTGAGGGCGGCGGCGTACATCTCTTTCCAGTCGTTTCCTCCCACAAATGCGGCCACCAAACAGAGCAGCGTACTGCCGGGCTGATGAAAATTCGTGATGAGCCCGTGCACCATCCTCACGCGGTAGCCGGGCACAATCATCAGCTGGGTTTCAAAGCTCAGCTGTTCCTCATTCCAGGGGCCGTGGGCCAAGAGATGGTCAAGGGCATTCTGGTCCGTCCAACCCCATGCGTGGCAAGCCGTGTCGAGCTCACCGTAAGGCGCGCGTTGGGGCACCTTGTCCAGCCACTCGCCATGCAGGCGATGGTGGACGGCAAGCCAAAACAAGCTCTCCAGCGTGCGGAGGCTCGTCGTGCCTGTGGCCACGCGTTTGGACTGGGTGCGCATCTCCTCCAAGCTTGACTTGCGCACAACGCACCTCTCGGCATGCATGATATGCTGTTCCACGTCCCCTTCCGTCAGAGGCTTAAACGTGCCTGCGCCCACGTGCAGTGTCAACCGGCCCAACGGCAGCCCCACCCCCTTCAAAGCAGAGAGCAAGGTGTCGTCAAAATGGAGGCCCGCCGTGGGTGCCGCCACGCTTCCGGGGGCCATGGCGAACACAGTTTGGTAGTCTTGCTTGTCGCCCTCGACGGCCGCCCTGCGCATGTACGGAGGAAGTGGCGTCTTGCCAAGGTCTTCGAGCACCTCTGCAAACGTGGCTTCCGAATCCCAGTCCAACAGCACCGTCCACGTGCCATCCTCCCCTCGCGCTTCACGCTCGATGGTCATGTGAGTCGAGGTGCCGGTCACGGAAGCATGGCCGTCCGCCCAGCGTTTGGCGTTCCGCACCATCGCCTTCCAGCGGCAAGGTTCCGAGCTCGCAAGCACCGCCTCCATGGGCGTCGACTCGGGGGACAACAGGAACACTTCCAACCCCCCTCCTGTGGTTTTGGTGGCCAAAATTCTGGCATGCAAAACCCTCGTGTCGTTGGCCCACAGGCCATCCACCCCCTCTCGCTGAAGCAAGTCGGGCAACGCCTCAAACGTATGATGCGACACCCCACCATGGCTGGTGCGAACAAGCATCTTGGCCGCCCTTCGCGGGTGAACCGGCTCCGTGGCGATGGCCTCCTCGGGCAAGGGATATTGAAACTCCTCTGAATTCACCACCCAAAGGTACCCTCGGTGTATTTTCGTTGCATGAGCAATTATCTCATTGTGGGGGCAGCGGGGCAACTTGGCATCGAATTGATGCTGGCCCTGCAAAAAAAGCATGGCCCTGAGCGGGTTGTGTTGGGCGACATCCGGCCGGTGGACCACCCCGACGCCGCGCTGAGCACGTTCGTGCAATGCGACGCCACAGACAAAAAGGCCATGGCCGACCTGGTGGATCAAGTCCAACCTGCCGAGATGTACATGCTGGTCGCTATGCTCTCTGCCAAAGGCGAGGCTTCCCCTCTGCAAGCGTGGGGGTTGAACATGGACCCGCTGTTGCACGCATTGGAATTGGCCAAAGACGGCCGCGTGCCGAAGGTGTTTTGGCCGAGCTCCATTGCCGTATTTGGGCCTGACGCCCCCAAGGACGCCACACCTCAAAACAATGGACTTCGCCCCACCACCGTGTACGGGGTGTCCAAAGTGTCTGGGGAATTGTGGTGCCAGTACTACCACCAGAAATACGGCGTCGACGTGCGCAGCCTGCGCTACCCAGGCTTGATTGGTTTCCGTTCCCAGCCTGGCGGCGGCACCACCGACTATGCCGTGGAAGCCTTCCACTCCGCGGTCGAAGGGCGACCCTTGCACTGCTACCTCGAGTCCACCGAAACCTTGCCGATGATGACCATGGAAGACGCCGTGCGCGCCACGTTGGAATTGATGGCCGCAGACGGGGACGCCTTGAGTGTCAGAACGTCCTACAACTTGCAAGGCTGCAGCTTCTCCCCTGCTGAACTCGTGTCCGAGTTGCGCGCGCAAGGGGTGTCTTTGGATGTGATGTACGCCCCCGACACGCGGCAGGACATCGCAGCTTCTTGGCCCAACAGCTTGGACGATTCCGCGGCACGAAGCGACTGGGGATGGAGGTCCGCCCACGACACCCCTGGGCTGGTGAGGGCCATCTTGGCCGGACTTTCCCAACCTGCAATTGGTTGAAAGGGGGGCTCTGCAGGGTGAATGACGTGCAGGGTTTGGTCTTTTCTTTGCAATTGAACACGATTCCCACGACATGGACGCCCTGCACATCTCCAACAGCCTGACTCGGCGAAAAGAACGTTTTGAGCCAATCAACCCGCCCTTCGTGGGCATGTACGTGTGTGGCCCGACAGTCTACAGCAACGTGCACTTGGGAAACGTGCGCACTTTCTTGACGTTCGACATTGTCTATCGGTACCTGCAGCACTTGGGCTTCAAAGTCCGCTACGTCCGGAACATCACCGACGTCGGACACTTGACCGGCGACACCGACGACGGGGAAGACAAAATTGGCAAGAAGGCGCGGCTTGAGAACCTCGAGCCCATGGAAGTGGTGCAGCAATACACCAACGACTTCCACGACGTGATGAACGTCTTCAACATCCTGCGCCCCTCCATTGAGCCCAAGGCCACAGGCCACATCGTGGAGCAAATCGAGGCGATCAAGCAAATCGTCGACAACGGCTACGCCTACGAGGTGAACGGAAGCGTGTACTTCAGCGTTCGTTCCTTCAGCGAGGACCATCCTTACGGTGAATTGTCCGGGCGAAAGATTGACGAGCTCCTGAATTCCACCCGAGAATTGGACGGCCAAAGCGAAAAACGGGATCCCCTTGACTTCGCGTTATGGAAAGCCGCCGACATCAGCCACCTCATGCAATGGCCTTCGCCATGGGGCATGGGCTTCCCAGGCTGGCACCTCGAGTGCTCGGTGATGAGCACCAAATACCTCGGCGAGACCTTCGACATCCACGGCGGCGGCATGGACCTGAAGTTCCCCCACCACGAGTGCGAAATCGCGCAAAATGTGGCCTGCAACGGCGAAAGCCAGCCCGTCAAATACTGGATGCACGGCAACATGCTCACGGTCAATGGCCGGAAGATGGCGAAGTCCGAAGGCAACGGGTTCACGCCAGAAGAACTCATCACGGGCAACCACAAATTGCTGGAACAGGGCTACAGCCCCATGACTGTGCGTTTCTTCATGTTGATGGGACACTACGCCAGCACACTGGACTTCAGCAACGAAGCGCTCCAGGCGGCGGAAAAAGGGCTGGCCAAACTGGAAAAGGCCGTGGAGACACTGGCCACGCTCGAGCCTTCCAAAGGCGACGCCACCTACGATGTGCAAGCTTTCGCCGCCAAGTGCAGCGCGGCCATGAACGACGACTTCAACACCCCGATTCTCATCGCCACCTTGTTCGACGGCGTGAAAGCTGTGAACGGCGCGGCTGCAGGCCGTGTGACCCTTTCCGCCAAGGACCTCGAGTCGCTCCAAAGCACCTTCCAGGCCTTCCTTCGGGACGTGCTGGGGTTGGCCTCCGAAGCAAGCCAGAACAAGGGAGAAGGCGGCGGAGACGACGCTGGCGCGTTGTTGGATTTGTTGGTGGACATGCGCGCCAACGCCAAAACAAACAAGGACTGGGGCACAGCGGACAAAATCCGCGACGTCCTCGCCGCGCAAGGCATCACGATCCAAGACGGCAAAGACGGTAGCAGCTGGAGCCGTGGTTAAGTTGAACTCCGCGACAACCTGGGCGCTGGGGCTGGCTTTGCTCACTTTCGCCGCGTGCGGCACCGATTCTGGTTCGGGCACCGCCCGAGGCCCCCAGAACCCCTCGGTGGAAGACATCGTAGCGCCTGAATTCAACGAAGACTCGGCGTACGCCTACGTGGCCGCGCAGGTCGCGTTTGGACCCCGGGTGCCCAACACCGATCCGCACGGAGCATGTGCGGAGTGGTTGATTGGCGAGCTGACCCGCCATGGTGCCCAAGTCACGGTGCAAGAAGGCCGGACCCGGGCGTTCGACGGGACCATCCTGAACATGAAAAACATCGTGGGGTCGTTCCATACGGAGTCCCGCGACCGCGTGTTGCTCTTTGCCCATTGGGACACGCGGCCGTTTGCCGACAAAGACAGCCTGCGCCAACGCGAACCCATCGACGGGGCCAACGACGGGGCCTCCGGCGTGGGCGTGCTGTTGGAAATTGCGAGGCAACTCAGCCAAATCCCCGCCGCCATCGGGGTGGACATCGCCTTCTTTGACGCAGAGGACTACGGCCGCCCTGAGTGGTTGCCCTCCTCTCAAAACGGGTACAAAGACTGGTGCCTGGGCAGCCAGTTTTGGGCTGCCAACCCCCACCGTCCAGGGTACCGCGCCCGGTTTGGCATCCTGCTTGACATGGTCGGGGCCCGCGACGCCGTGTTCAACCAAGAAGGCACGAGTTTGAGGCTGGCGCCGCACGTTGTAAGAAAGGTTTGGAAACGGGCTTCGGATTTGGGGTTCGGGAACCGCTTTTCATCCCGCAGCACGCCGCCAACCATCGACGACAACCTGTTTGTGTCTGAGCTCGCGGGAATCCCGAGCGCCAACATCGTCGATTACAGGATGAACATTCGTCCCATGGGCTACGGTCCTTTTCACCACACCCACGCGGACAACATGGACATCATCGACCGCCAAACCCTTGCCGAGGTGGGCACCACGGTGCTTTCTGTGGTCTACAATCCGTGATCAAATGATTCACGGCATGCTGTCAGAAACCGCCTGACAGCCCTTCTCTGCGCCTGTTGGACTCAAGTACCTTGAATGCCATGAGCAAAGGTCTGTTTTTGTCGTGGATTGCCCCCTTCCTGATGGCCTTGCCCCTGCACGCTTGGGGCAATTCCGTCGACCTGGAGCGCGCAGACAGCCTTCGGCAATCTGGCAAGATGGTTCAAGCCCTGACCTTGTACCGGAGGCTGTCGGCAGAAACATTGACCGGATGCGACTTCGCGAGGATCGAGGCGGGGATGGGTCACATCCAATGGAATGCAGGAAACGCCTCGGAGGCGCACCCTCACCTCATGGCTGCTTCCGAGCAATGCGGCACATGTCCGACAGCCGTTCGAAGTTCTCTGGTGTTGGACATCGCGCACCACTTGCTCTCTAGCGGTTGGACGTCCGAGGCAATCGACCTGCTCGAGCAAGAACTTGAATGGGGACCTCATGAACCGGCCTTGAACGACGTCCACCTCTCCCTCGCCAAGTTGCACTTTGCCGAAGGGCATTGGCAGCGAACGTGGGAGACGGCCGCGCAAACTCAGGGCCCCGAAGCAGCCGGCATTGCGTTGCAAGCGGGGGCCATGCTGGGCAAGACCTTGGACAAATTGCCTCTGGACGAGTTCATCCGTCAGGCCAAACCTTCCCAGAGCCGCGTGGTCACCGACGAATTGAATCACCTGCACACCTTGCTCAGTGAAGAAGGTCGTCACGCAGAGGCATTGGTGTTGTCGCGAAAAATCAACTCCCTCACCGACCCCATCGCCGACCCCACGGCTTGGACCCTGTCTCAACTCAACGTGGCCCGTTCCGCCGAGCTGGCCAACAAGCCCCTTGAAGCATTGCTGGCCTTTCACGAAGCAGGACGGACAGCCGAGCTGTTGGACGACCTCGCCCTCAGGGCTCGTGTGGCACGGACCCAGGCGCGCTTCGAAGAGTCGCGCGGCGCCACGGCGTCGGCCTTGAGGCACTTGAATTTGGCGGACAGCCTCACCCTTGCCGTGTTGAACGCCACCAAAGCATCCAAGGAAACCAAGACCTTTGAAACCCATGCCGTCCTGCCCCACGACCCCTTTGAATTGGCGGCGGCTGAGGCCATGGCCGTCGGCACCAACCCAGGCGCATGGCCCTTTGCCTGCGCACTCATTCTACTGGGGCTTTTGGCCGCCGGCATTCGGGCAAACGAACTGAAGCGCACCTTGCGCCGCGAGCGCGTTCGCTCCCTCCGAATGCAACGGATGATCCAACCGCAAGACGCATTGAATGGCGCAGTCTCGGCCGACCTCACCGTAAATCCAGAAGGCGGGGTGGAGGAAATCCTGACGCGGCCCAACCGTTTGGACTTCGATGACATCATCGCGTCGTTGGAAATGGACCACGGCACCGACGTGGAATGGGAGTTGCAGGGTGACTCCGAAGGTCAGTCCGCCCCTGAGGGGTTGCTTTCCTTGCTCTCAGTCACCGTGAAGCGCTTGCTTGCGCACAAACCCAAAGACGCGTCTATCCAAGGGGTCATCCGCAATGATTGGCACGGCATCCACGTTGAATTGGGTGGCCCGGATTCACCCTCAACCCAAGAGCTTCAACGCATATTCGCTGGAGGGGAGCACAGCTCAACATGGAACCCTGTGCTGGTGCAGATTGAAAAGTTGGCCGGCCGGTTCACGGTCGAAAAGAAAGCCACAGGCGAGTTGGCGCTGACGTTCCTCCTCCCCCACAACGAGGATCAGCGCTCCCCGGCGAACTGATTCAGGAAACGGCGGTCGTTCTCGAAGAAGTGGCGTAAGTCGCCAATCTGGTAGCGAAGCATGGTGATGCGCTCGATGCCCATCCCAAAAGCGAATCCGCTGTACACGTTGGGGTCGATGCCGTTGGCCTCAAGCACGTTGGGGTCGACCATGCCGCAGCCCAAAATTTCGAGCCATCCAGTGCCTTTGGTGATGCGCTTGTCCACCTCAGTCTTCAAGCCCCAATACACATCCACCTCCGCACTTGGTTCGGTGAAGGGGAAATACGAGGGGCGCAAGCGGATGTCCGTGTCGGGCCCAAAGAAGCACCGTGCGAAATGCAACAAGGTTTGCTTCAGGTCGGCAAACGAGACGTCCTTGTCGATGTAAAGGCCTTCGATTTGGTGGAACATGCAATGTGCACGTGCCGAGATGGCTTCGTTGCGGAACACACGCCCTGGCATGATTAACCGCATGGGCGGCTCGCGCTTTTCCATCTCACGCACCTGGACAGAACTGGTGTGCGTGCGCAACAGCACGTCGGGATTTCGCTCCACGAAGAACGTGTCCTGCATGTCCCGCGCAGGGTGCTCAGGTGGGAAGTTCAGGCCGCTGAACACGTGCCAATCATCCTCAATTTCTGGGCCTTGCGCCACGGCGAATCCCATGTTTTGGAAGATGTCGACGATTTCCCGGCGGACGACTTGCAAGGGGTGGTGCGTGCCCAGAGGCACACCTCCTGAGGGGCGCGTGGCGTCAAGTCCTGAAGCCTTGACCTTGGATGCGGAGACGCCAGACGCAGCCTTCACCTTGTCCTCGACGGCCTGCTTCAACGCGTTGAGCATCGGGCCGAGCACTCGCTTTTGGTCCCCTGGCACCTCCTTGAAGGCGGCCATGAGGTCCTTCATCTTGCCCTTTCGGCCCAAGTAGGCAACGCGGAACGCCTCCACTTCGTCCTCGCCAGAAAACTCCGCCGCGGCCACGTCAGCCATCAACTGCCCAATCCGGTCCTTCATGAATTCCTCAGTTCAATCGCTTCATGCTCATCACCACATCCTCAACAGGGCGGTCGCCTCGACGGCGGTCCGTTTCCACTGCGGCGATGCTGTCGATGATGCTCAACCCTTCCACGACATATCCAAAGACCGTGTACTGCATGTCCAAAAATGGCGTGCCACCCAACCGCTGGTATGCTTCACGAGATTCCGGAGAGTAGACAAACTGGCCGTTCTCCACGTTCTGCAATCCGTTGCCGTACTCGTTGGCGAAATTCGCAATCCGCCCCTCGATGCCCGACATCTCCACCTCGCTGAACGGACGCCCTTGTACCAGGTAAAACTGGCTTCCGGAACTGCGCTTTTCAGGGTTGATGTTGTCGCCTTGGCGCGCCGCCGCAAGCGCCCCCTTGATGTGCAAGTGGTCGGGGCGAATTTCTGCCTCAATGGTGTAGCCGGGGCCTCCGTTTCCGAGGCGCGCATTTTCTGAAGCGCCCTTGCTCTGCGGGTCGCCGCCTTGCACCATGAACTCCTTGATGACGCGGTGAAACAACAAGCTGTCATAGAACCCTTCCTCCACCAACTTGACAAAGTTGTCGCGGTGTTGCGGGGTGGAATCGCTCAATTGCACCACCATGGGCCCAAACCGGGTGTCGATCTGCACCTTCACCGGAGCGGTGGGCACCGCTTGGCTGTCCGCCGCAGAATCGCAGCCAGATGCCGACATGAACAACAAGGCCACCGCAGCCAACAACGTCGCGGTGAAGAAGGTGGAAGTGGACAAACGCATTTGTGCTTTTTTCATCATCTTTGAGGTCTGACGGACAAAGTTAGACCCTGCCCTGACAAGAAGAAGACCATGATTCGCATTTTCTCCACCGCCCTCGCCGCCGCTTCCGTCCTCCTCATGGCCGGATGCTATGAAATGGATGAAACCATCGCCAACGTTTACGTGGTGCGCATGGAAGGAGGGGAAGAAGTGCCCGTGTCGGACGCCTCAGTCCGGTTGTTCGCGTTGGGATCCTTAGACGAAGATTTCGTCGGCGAGCCACGCTTCGACACCACCCAGGTGACGTCCAACGAAGGGTTCACCTCCTTCAACTTCTCCCCGTACTATGTGGCAGGACAAGCTGGGTTTGCCGTGCTTGACGTGGAATGCACCAAAGGCTCGTTAAGCGGCACAGGTCTCATCAAGATTGAAGAAATGTTGACCAACGAAACCACGGTCATCATGGAGTGACCTCGGTCAGTCCACCCTTTTGTTCTCCTCCACTTCCCTTCCGATCCAAGCTGCAAAGTAGTCCAACAGGGCCCGCTTCATCATGGTCTCCTGTTCTGATGGACTCAGTGCAGGCAGTGGGTCGCCCACGGTGAAATGAGGCCACCCGTCTTCGTCCTCCCCCTTGCGCAGGTAGTAACCCAAAGGTTCCAGCAGCGTGCACACCCCGACGTGCATCAGGTCCATCTTCTCGTCCTTCTTGTCCCTCCGCGCGCCTTGACCTGCCTCTTGCAACCCCACGGCAAACACCATGGTGGTCACGTCCGGCTCTTCTCCGAAGCGGTCTGTCATTTTGGCTACCAACGTGTTCCAGTCTTTTTCAAATGCGTAATCCATGGGTGCTGCAAAGGTTGCCAAAGGGGGCACAAAAAAAGCCACGTTTGACCGTGGCTTTCTGTCGGGATGACTGGACTTGAACCAGCGACCACACGTCCCCCAGACGCGTACTCTACCAACTGAGCTACATCCCGATAGGAGCGTGCAAATGTAGGCGTTTTTCTCCCACTGAAAAAAGGACCTGACAAAGTAGATTTGCAGAAGGCCATTTGGCTCGAATCAACCGCATCCCATGAAAATTTCTGCCAACTGGCTCCGAGAATTGTTCCCCCATGAGGTGGATGTCCAACAAGCCGTCCAAGTCTTGACCGCCACCGGGCTGGAGGTGGAAGGTGTGGACCACTTCGAAGCCGTTCCTGGCGGGCTGCGCGGTGTGATTGTCGGCCACGTCACCGGGGTGGTGCAACACCCCAACGCTGACCGCCTGCGCATTTGCACGGTGGACGTCGGGCTTGAAGACGGCCCCTTGAACATCGTGTGCGGTGCCTCCAACGTTGCAGAAGGCCAAAAAGTGCCCGTGGCCACCGTCGGCACCACCCTCCACCCCCAAGGCGGAGAACCATTCAAAATCAAGAAAGGCAAGATCCGCGGCGAAGTGTCCCTCGGCATGATTTGCGCCGAAGACGAGTTGGGCCTCGGCTCAGGGCACGACGGCATCATGGTGCTGGCCGAAGACGCCCCGGTGGGTGCAGACATGGCGCAAGTTGTGGGCCTTGAAGGAGACGACGTCATCGAAATCGGACTGACCCCCAACCGGAACGACGCCATGGGCCATTGGGGCGTGGCGCGGGACCTTCGGGCCGGGTTGCTACACGGAACCGTGAAAGGCATCGGCCCCATGTCCGCCGACGACCTAGTGCTGCCTGAGTGCAGCGATTTGAATGCCGCCTTGAAGGAAACCACGTCAGTGTCGTTGTCGGTGGACGCGACCGAAGACTGCCCCCATTACCTGGCAGTGGAACTGCACAACGTCAAGGTGGGTCCCAGCCCCGATTGGGCACAAAAGCGGTTGCGCGCCATTGGCGTTCAGCCCCTGAACAATGTGGTGGACGCAACCAATTTGGTTTTGCATGAATTCGGCAACCCCTTGCATGCGTTTGACATGGACAAGATTGGAGGAGGCCAAATTGTGGTCCGCAAGGCCGCCCAAGGCGAGCCCTTCACCACCCTCGACGGCGAAGGCCGCGAACTCGACACCAATGACCTCGTCATTGCCGACGCTGCCAAAGCCATGTGCCTCGCCGGTGTTTACGGGGGGCTGGACAGCGGGGTGTCAGAAAGCACGACCAAAGTGATCCTCGAAGCGGCCTGGTTCAATCCCGTGACCGTGCGCAAGAGCGCCAAGCGGCACACCCTGAGCACCGACGCGAGCTTCCGGTTTGAGCGCGGCGTCGACCCCAACACCGTGCGATTGGCCGCAGAACGCTGCACCCAGCTGTTGACAGAATGGTCCGGGGCGCAAGTGATCGCCGCCACAGAACACGTGGACACGGCGACCGTCCAGGACGCCCAGGTCAAACTCGATCTGGGTTGGCTCGCACGCTTTTTGGGCACCGACATCTCGAAAGACCGGTTGAAGTCCATCCTGGCTTCACTGGACATCGCGGTCTCTGAAGAACTAGCCTCGACATGGACGTTGACCGTTCCCGCGTACCGCAGCGACGTGACCCGTCCCGCGGACGTGGCTGAAGAAATCCTGCGCATCCACGGCTTCGACCATGTTCCCCTGCCCACACGCATGACGGGAACGTTGGAGGTTCCGGCCAAACCCAACCGCGAAGACGTGTTGTTTGGATGGCGCGAACTGTTGGTCAGCCAAGGGTTCACGGAAATCATGTCCAACTCTTTGACCAAAGCCAAGTACGCCGAGCTCGTCAAGGACCGCGACTTGCATCCCGAAGCATCTGTGCACATGCTCAACCCCTTGAGCTCGGATTTGGGGGCCATGCGCCAAAGCTTGGTCTTCCAAGGCCTTGAGGCCGTGGCTCGGAACAGCAAGCACAAGCAACCCGACCTGCGGATGTTTGAATTTGGTCGGACCTACACCCAACGGGACGTCACTGAAGAGGACGGCACGGTGCGCAAGACCTACGACGAGAAAGAGCACCTCAGTCTGTGGGTGACGGGGAGGGACAAACCCGAAACCTGGAATGCGCCCAAAGGCAAGGACGGCCAAGCCAACATGTTCACGCTGAAGCATGCCGTGGAGTCGTTGCTGGCGAAAGTGGGATTGAACGTCTTATCCGAAGCCGAAGCGGACACCGACGGCCTCCTGGCGGAGGGAATCGTGCTCCGGCACGCGAACGGTCAGGAGGTCGGCCGCTGGGGTCTGATGCAGCCTTCGGTGGCCCAAACCTGCGACGTGGATGTGCCTGTGTTTTGGGCTGACTTCGACGTCGCCAAGCTTTGGAAAGTGGTGAAGAAGCGTCGTGTGAAGGCGCACGACCTGGCGCGGTTCCCCTCAGTGCGGCGTGACTTTGCCGTGGTGGTGGCCAAGTCTGTGGCGTACGAAACCCTCAAGTTGGCGGCTGAAAAAGCCGAGCGAAAATGGCTCAGGGGCGTCGAGTTGTTCGACGTATACGAGGGCAAGGGTCTACAAGAAGGTGAGCAGAGCTACGCCCTGGCGTTCACTTTGCAAAACCCCGACGCCACGTTGAATGACAAGCAAATCGATTCTGCGATGTCTCGGATTTTGAAGGCCCTCGAATCGGCTGGCGCACGCCTGCGTTGACCTGAGACCATGGCGAAGACCCGACCCATTTTGACACCGCCTGTGCAGGTGTCCCACCTCTACTACAGGCTGACACGCGTGCTGGTCTGGAGCGGCATCACTCGTTATTTCCGCATCCGTGGCCTCGACGGATTCGACGCCCTGCCCAAGCCAGGCACGCCAGCCATCTTCATCAGCAACCACCAGAACGGCATGATGGACCCGATGCCGATCTGTGCGTTCATCCCGCAACAAATGCACTATTTGACGCGGGCGGATGTGTTTTGGAACCCCGTGTTCCGACACTTGTTGTTCGGCTGGAACCAAATGCCAGTGTACCGTCAGAGGGACAGGCTCGTGGACTTGCGCCACCGCAACGACGTCATCTTTGACGTGTGCGTGAATCGCATGGAGGCCGGCGCAGCCATGGCCCTTTTTCCTGAAGGCAACCACAACCCTTTCCCATCCCTTCGCCCTCTGAAAGGGGGGTTGGCAGAAATGCTGGCCCGAGCGGCATGCAAACAGAACAGCCTCCGCGACATCCAGTTGATCCCTGTCGGATTGGACTACGAGCACTACGCCGATTGGCGACGTCAACTCAGAGTGCGCGCTGGAGAGCCCATCCCGTATGCCGATTGCCTGAATGAAGATGGGACGATGGACAAAGTGGCTTTTCACGAACGGGTGGCCACAGCCATGAAAAAGGTCATGGTGGACATCCAGCCGGCGGAGGCCCAACAGGTGTTCCACGATGGGTTGCGCGCCAAACGCACGACAGAACTCAACGCCCAAGATTGGGAATCCATCCCCGCCATGCTTGAGCGGTGGAGCAAGCGATGGAGCGAAGACCCCGCGTGGGCCGCGCGTGTTTCGGAAACGCACCGCATGTGGAAAGACGCCCACCAAGCCAAACCTGCCCCTGGACGCCCCGAAGCTTGGGGGCAGGGCCCTGAAGACGTTCGTGTCGGGCGATCGTGGGTGCGGTTGTTGGATCCCTTTGCAAGACTCGCCCAATTGCCCACGTGGCCCATTGCCGCGGTGATCCGACAAGGCGTGAAGAAAAAGGTGCGCAAGCTGGAATTCGTCTCCACCATGCGCATGGGTTTTGCGATGGTGTTGTTCCCCGTCTTGTGGTTGATCGAATCGGCGGTGGTTGGCGCCTTAGCTCCTGAGGGATGGGGTGTGGTGGCCGCGGCTGGCATGTGGGTTTGGGGGAATGTCGGTTCCCACCTGTTCGGCCGATTCAATGACGCCATGCACAACTTGCGAGACGCAGAAGACGGACAGGCTTTCTGGCACGCCCCCCAGCACGGCGAAGTGCGTGATGCTTGGAATAATTACCTGAACGCGCTGAAATAGGCGGAAGTCCGCAGAAGGTGTTGCATCTTCGTGAAGAACCACGCTTCACGTGCCGTTAACTCAAGCAAAACATAGCCCTGACGAACTTCAGACCATGGGAAAGCAACGCATCCTCCTCGTCGACGATGAGCCAGACATCTTGGAATTCATCGAATACAACTTGTTGAAAGAAGGCTACGACGTTCACACCGCGGGCAACGGCAGGATCGGTGTCGAGATGGCCAAGAAGTTGTTGCCGGATTTGGTGCTTTTGGACGTGATGATGCCTGAGATGGACGGTGTCGAGGCGTGTTCGGAAATCCGGGGGCATGCCCCCCTCGCAGAAACTGTGGTGGCCTTCTTGACCGCCCGGGGCGAGGACTACAGCCAAATCGCCGGCTTCGAAGCTGGGGCCGACGATTACATCTTGAAGCCCATCAAGCCCAAGGTCTTGGTGTCACGCGTCCAAGCCTTGCTGCGACGGAAGAAGAACTCCGGATATGTTGGGGGCAACTACGACGGCACAGGTCTGATGATTGACCCCGAACGCTACGTGGTGATGCACCAGGGCCAAGAATTGAATTTGCCCAAAAAGGAATTCGAGTTGTTGAGCCTGTTGGCCTCCCAGCCAGGCAAGGTGTTCAGCCGAGAAAAAATTCTGGCAAGCGTGTGGGGCACCGACGTGGTGGTGGGCGACCGCACCATCGACGTGCATATACGCAAGCTCAGGGAGAAACTCGGGGACGAATACTTCAAGACGGTCAAGGGCGTCGGATACAAATTCGTCGGCTGATGGCCGGAAAGACCCCAAGGACGGTGGCCGTGCAAGCGGCCGTGACTGCAGGTCTAACCTCGTTGGCCGCGACGGCGCTGGCCACCCAATTCGCCTCGGGCGAGGTGCACTTGGCCATGTCCGTGGCCTCAAGCGCCGTGGTGGGAGTGGTGTGTTTTCTTTTGGTTTATCGGCAGCTCGGGCTGTACATCCAGGATCGGGTGCGCATCATCTACAAGACGATCCGGCGATTGAAGGGTTCCACAAGCCACGTGCACCTGGACATGGGTCAGGACATTGTGGAGCAAGTCAACCACGATGTGATGACTTGGGCGGACAGCCAAATCGAAGAAATCACCACGCTCAGGGAAGCGGACACCTTCCGCAAAGAGTTCATCGGCAACCTTGCCCACGAGCTGAAGACCCCCATTTTCAACATCCAGGGATTCATCCTGACCTTGCTTGAAGGCGGGTTGAACGACCCGGAGATCAACCGCAAATTCCTGCTCAAAGCCGCGAAAAACGTTGACCGCATGGCGGGGTTGCTGGACAATTTGGACGTCATCACCAAGATGGAATCGGGCACGCTCGACATCGAGTTGGTGCCCTTCGATTTGCTGGAAATCATCCGGGAGACGATGGAGAGCCTCGAGCCCAAGGCGAGGAGGAGCGATATTGACTTGAGGCTGAAGAAGGGGTTCGACGCCTCCCAAATCATGGTGAAGGGGGACTCGGCCAAGATTGTCCAAGTCCTCACCAACCTCCTCGTCAATTCCATCAATTACGGCTCGGAGAAAGGGCACACCGAGATCCGGTACTACGACGCCGACGACGCCGTTTTGGTGGAGGTGGCGGACAACGGCATCGGAATCAGCGAGTCGCACCTCGCTCGGGTGTTTGAACGTTTTTACCGCGTGGACAAATCGCGCAGCAGGCATGCAGGCGGATCAGGACTGGGGCTGGCCATCGTCAAACACATCCTGGAATCCCACGGCCAAACCATCAGCGTGCGCAGCACCGAAGGCGAAGGGTCAACCTTCAGCTTCACGCTGGAGAAGGCCTGAGCCAGCCCCATTCACAAACGGGTTCCCGCGCTTTTCTTCCCCCACCGTGGTCGGCCCGCCGTGACCTGGCCACACCACCATGGAATCGGGCAGGGTGAAGACTTGGGCTTCAATGCTTTGGGCCAGGGCGGCGGCGGCGCAACCTGGCAAGTCGGTCCGCCCCACACTGCCCCGAAACAGCACATCGCCGCCCAGCGTCCACCCCCCACGATGGCACACGAAGGCCACGTGGCCGGGGGCATGGCCGGGCACAAAGCGCACCTCCAACCCCACTTGGCCACATGCCACGGTGTCGCCGTGGGCGAGGTCAAACGTGGCCTCCGGCACAGGGTCCATCCGGACCCCATAAACCTCAGCGACGCGGGGCGCCTGCTCGTAAGTCTCGCGGTCTGCCGGATGAAGTCTCGGGGCAAGCCCGTAGGTGTCCATCATCCAAGCGCAACCCATGACGTGGTCCAAGTGGGCGTGGGTCAACAACACCTGCACGGGCTTGGCGCTAAGGCGGTCACAGAGGTTTAGAAAAGCCTTCCGCTCGCCCCCACTGGCCATCCCTGGATCGACTACGGTCAATCCACCATCTCCATGTTCCACGACGTAGGTCTGCTCGCCAAAGGCGTTGCACGTGAGAGTATGCACCATGGGGCGTAATTTCGGGTAGAATGCGCGCGCGTAGTTTCCTTGTTGTCCTGAGTTGGTTATGGGTCCTCGGATCCATCCACCCCGACGCCTGCGCCCAGTTCACCGACGGCATGAACGTGGCGTTCGGCAAGAACCGGGTGCAGCACCGCACATTCGAGTGGCAGGTCTTCGAGCAGGGCAACTTCGAGGTGCACCATTACCGAGAAGGAGACCAAATCGCAGGCCAAGTCACCCGCATGCTCCAACGTGAAGCAGACGCCCTGGCGCCCATGTTTGGCCGCCAACTGGAAGGCCCCCTTCAAGTGCTGGTGTTCAACTCCCAAGAAGAATTCCGGCAAAGCAACGTCGGCGTGATGCTCGGCCAAGACGAAGCCTCCAACCTTGGGGGATCAGCTCGGTTGGTGGGCAGCAAAATGTTCGTCTACGCGACAGGCGACCGTCGGTCTGTGACATGGCAGGTGCGCGAAGGGCTGGCGCACGTGCTGTTCAACCAAACCATGTACGAGACCGACTGGAGCCAGGCCATCCGGTCGGGCAACGTCGTCCAGTCGCCTTCCTGGATGTCCGACGGCCTCGCCCGGTACGCGGCACGAGGGTTGGACGCCGCCAGCCAGGAAGCCATCCTCGACCTCTGCCGTCGCGACGCCTTCCGCCAACTGGAGTTGGCCAGCGGGATGGATGCCGCGCTACTCGGCCAAGCCATGTGGTCCTACGTGACAGACATCTACGGCCTGCCGACAGTGGCCAATGTGCTGTACATGACCCGGGTGACCCAAAGCGTCGAAAGCGGGTTCCGACTCGCAACGGGGTCCTTCCTTCAGGATTTGGCCTTGGAAGTGCAGGCCCATCACCTCCGTCAAGCCCCAGAGGGGTACGCCGACCTGTTCCCAGCCTTCCAAGACCGCAAAGCCATGCGCAAGGCTGGACGTTCTCTAGGACCGAGCATGCCGATGCGACCTGTGTCCCGGCTTTCGTACACCCAGTTCCTCCCAAATCCAGAGGGCGATCTGGCGGCGTTCACGACAGACGAACGCGGCCAATTGCGCGTGGGTACGGTGGACTTGGAGAATGGAGCACGCACCTGGCACGCCACCTTGGGACATCGGCTGGACCGGTTGGACAATGAATTGCACCCGCGGCTGGCCTGGGGGCCGGAAGGCCAACTCCTCTTCTTCTCCGTGGACCTGAAAGGCGCGCCCCACCTGGGTATGGTGAATCTGGGCACGGGTGACGTGGAACTGAAGGAACTGTTCAAAATCGACCAAGTGCTCGACATGGCTTGCTCACCCGACGGGAGGTACTTGCTCATGTCGGCTCTCCAACACGGCCAGAGCGACCTCTACCGCTACGACATTGTCGCGAACAACCACACCCCCCTTTGGCGGGATCGGTTCGACGACTTGCAGCCTGCGTTTTGGCCTGGCAGCTCGACGTTCATGTTCTCGTCCAACCGGCCCGACGTCACCTTGCGCAACGACCGGCTTGACCACCCCTTCCCCGAGGCGCTCGACTTGTACGTGGGCGACCTCGCCGACAACCCTGTCACCTTGACCCGTTGGACCGCCACGCCAGACGTGGACGAGCGCCATCCTCAACCGATCGAGGGCTGGGAATTCCTGACCGTGACCACCGACGATGCGGGCACACGCGGGCTGGGGTTTGGCTGGCGAGACAGCTCCATTGTGGCCGTCGACACCGTGGTGCGCTACCGCACCTTTACCCAATTCCGAGATGCATTGCCCCTGCCCGTGGCCGGAGAGATGCCCGTGATGGGCAAGGACCTCACTCAAGTCATGGCCTCCCGAGGGGGCCGGACGCAGTGGACTGAAGTCGCCATGCCTGACTTGTCCAGCCTTCATGCGGCACCTTCCCTGGTGCAGGCACCGTCCACCCCACTGCCCTTTCCCACAGAATTGCCTTCCTGGGAACAACCCTGGGCCGAAGACGAAATCAACTTCCGAACCTATGTGTTCGAGGCAGAGCGCGAGGAAATCCCGAACGTTATACCCAAGCAGGAAGAAGCCTCTGTGGCACAAAACCACATCCCGCTAACCCCCAAAAACAGCCGTTTGAACTTCGCCTTGGACAAGATCCAAACCCGCTTGAACAACACCTTCGGGTCCAATTTTTACCAAGTGTACAAAGGGACGGTGAATGCACAGCCCGGACTGGGGAACGCCTCCGAACTGCGCATCAGCGACGTCATGGACGACAAGCACATCGTGGGGGGGTACACGATTCCTGCGAATTTGTCCAACACGTTTTTTGGGCTGGCTTACTTGGACCTGGAACGGCAGGTGGATCGCATCCTGTCGGTGGAACGCCAAACCACGGCCCGCGTCGATCCCCAATCGGGCCAGCTGGTGGAAACGGCCACGCACCTGTTGAGGCGCGAATGGCGCTGGGCCTTTGACGCGGTACGCAGCTTGCGATGGGGTGCCGCGTTCCGATTCAACCACGACGTGGTTCAAGGGACAGATCTGTTTTCAGCCACGACCCCCAACGGCAGTGGCGAGCAATTGGGGCTGCAAGTTGCCTACGTCCACGACGACACGCGCAGCCCACGTCTGAACATCCGGCATGGACTCCGAGCTCGGGTGTGGGCTGAGATGTTCGTCGACGGGGTGGCCACCGCCTCAGCCGCTGGAGGAGAATTGACTGGGCCAGACCAGGGCTGGACGTTTGGCACGGTTGGATTCGACGCCAGGCGGTATGTGCCCTTGGTGGGGCCGAGCATTTTGGCCCTTCGGCTGGCCGGCGATTGGAGCATTGGCCAGCGTAAGCTGCTGCACATGCTCGGCGGGACCGACAACAGTCTGTCCCTCCAGGGCAACGCCAACACCCCGGTTGACCCTGACATTCCTTTCGCGTACCAAGCCCGAATTGCCCCGTTGCGTGGCTTCCAAAACAACGTCCGCAACGGTGCAAACGTCGCCTTGGCCAACGCCGAGGTGCGTGTGCCTGTGTTCTTCAGCGGGGCAGGGCGTTCGGATTTCCTCAAGCATTTGCAAGCCGTGGCCTTTTCGGACGTGGGTGCGGCCTGGACAGGCCTTCACCCCTACACGGACGAAAACTCCTTCAATTTTGTCACCGTGCAGTCCAATCCCATCACCGTCATGGTCAGCAACAACCGGGAACCGGTGCTCTACAACCTGGGTTTTGGGCTTCGGTCCAGGCTGCTCGGATATTGGGTCGCAGCCGACTGGGCTTACGGGGTGGACGACGGAATCACCCTGCCACGACGCTTCACTTTGTCCCTGAATTTTGATTTTTGACGCCATGGATCCCCTCACCCTTCTCACGTTGTTGGCCATTGGGCTGTTTGCTGGCATCGCCTCTGGCTTTGTGGGTGTCGGCGGTGGTCTCATTTTGGTGCCCGCCATGGTGGCTTTCGCTGGCCTTGGGCAACATGCCGCCCAAGGCACAAGCCTGGCCATGATGTTGCCGCCCGTGGG
>MDTB01125171.1_pt1 | contig 36818 bp, 35 predicted proteins | sample 811161 | NCBI WGS metagenome assembly MDTB01 (sample SAMN05326650, study PRJNA326480) | marine metagenome | isolation source: seawater | place: Mediterranean Sea | collected 2009 | reverse complement strand
GTTTCCCACAAGGTTATCCCCAACTTAGTGGTTTTATCCACATTTAACTCCACAGTTGCAGGGCAAATTACTCGTGTTAGTGAAAGAAAATCTTTATCTATGTGACTTTTTGATTCGTTTGCAGGGCAGAAAAGTGAGGAGCAGGCAATTAAAGCTAATTTTACACACATAGCCGGCTAAACAGATCGAGCCGCAAAAGGTGAGATTAAAAAACCCCAGCACTCAGGGGAGAGAATACTGGAGTTTTGAGGTATTTCTAAATTAATAAAAATTTTAATACCGAACGGTAGTAAACTATTAAAAAAAAATAATAGTTCAAGTGCCATTATTCGAGTAATTTTTATTAAAGTGGAAAATTCACCGTTTTGTTGCTTGCTTTTATCTTTTTGGGAGCTTTAGGTGAGCGGTTAATTTTGTCTATTGATGCATTCTGGCCAATCATTGAGTGAGCAAACCAAGACCGAGATGCTTCCTTTAAGGACTATTGTGGCTTTTCAAATAAGTTTTATGTGAAACCGACAGTTCTATCTTCTTAATTTGCGATTTTATCACATATTAAATCTCTAAAGCACTACATATTTAACTAAGCCCCTAATGTAAGTCTAAAATTAAACATGCTTCATTGAAGGTACGAATTAGTCGGAGCAGAAGAATATCGGTCACGTGAAGTTGCAGGTCTTTTTAAGAATAAAAGGATTAATAAATTGCGTAAAATTTTTCTTTCGGTAATGGGATGATAGAGCGCTCTTCGATTTTTGAGGGCTGGAAAGCCTTTAGAAAAATATCGGACAGCTTCTAGAGGTTATTATCTCTTTACGTTATTTAACAAAGCAGCCGTTGGATTACGATATTTCTTGCGGCGGCGAGTAACGGCAAAGTTTATTCGGCCGATTAACTTTCACGCTGTTCGCTAATTCTTGATTTTGAAAAAATGTGCCTTTTGGGGTGTGGTGGTTTTAAATTTGGACGTTTGATATAGGTATACAGCACAAAAAAACCGAAAGACGCCCCGTAAAGCACGAAAATTAAAAGTAAAAGTGTATCTGACATAAATACTACCCTTTAGCATTACCACTAAATGCTGCTCTTATACTGTAAAGTCTAAAACCTATCTCAAAATTAGATTTTATGGCTTAAATTACTCTTTCTATAGCTTTCTACTACTTTTGAGATGAAAGACGGCTGACGTTGTAATTTATCTGCAAGATTGGTGCCATAATTATTTTAGAACAAAGTGTTTTCAAAATTGATTGACTATTTCTAAATTAAGCAGAACATATTTTCAATCCATTGCCAAAAACTGGAAATTCAATACGAAAGGCCAGTTTACTGTTTTAACGACTAAACTAAGTCATAGCCGTTTGCGAATTTAATTCGAGGTTGATCCATTTTACTAGTGCCACAGAGTCCAGCGAAGTCTTTGGTATTTACGGCTCTGAAACGAACTTGATTTTTTAAATATTAATGAACACGCCCGCTTTACGTAAATTAGGCTTCGAGTGAGTCTTTGATTGTGGCTACTATACATGTGACAATATGGTTGAATTAGCAATCCTCAGATAATAATGCGATAAGGTGTAAAGAGATAAAGCATCAGTCGAGAATATAACAATCGAAGTTTGCGCCTTAAACGGGATCCAATTTTTTGAAAGTTTTAATGATAACGAAATCAGACTACAAACGTTGTGAAGTCGCTTGCTAGCTGATGGAGATATACAGGCGTTTCCGAGTTATCTTTTTAAGGTCTTATTGTAAAAACTATCCTTCCAACGATAGCTTTAGAAGTCTGAATAATTGATGCTACGGCGCCCTCACTTTATTAATAGCTGCATCATGATTTACTAAACTAGAAAGAATGGTATCTACTTGCTTATATGGCGGCCTCCATCGATTACTATATTTGTCCCTGTTGCGGTGCGTAGATGAGTTATACAGCTCATAATTGCAAGTGCCACATCTTCAGGCTCAACTATCCTTTTTATGGGTGTGGTTTGTGCGATTTTTTCTAGATCTTTATGATTTCGTCCAGGCACAAAATCTGTTGCTACTGCTGCCGGCGACACTGATAAAAACCGAACTTTTGGTCCAAAAGCACGGGCAAAAGATTTGTTCATCGTATCTACGGCGCTTTTGGCCGCGCAATAAGCGATGTTGCTTCCCGAACCCGTAAACGCTGAAATTGAGGAAACGTTTATCACTACTGCTTCCTTGGAGGCTAGCAATAGCGACATATGTTGGCGAATAACTGAAAAAGTTCCTCCTGCATTAAGGTTAATGATTTGATTAAAAAGTTTTTCATCAAGTTTTTTTAAGTCTTGATGAGCAATAGATTTGGTGGCTCCTCCCGAATTTACAAGAATATCTAAATGTCCAAATAAGTCTCCAATAAGGGCTGCTGCGTCTTTTACTGACGCTTCGTTGGCGATATCAATTTTTAATGTACAGTGATCGCCAACCGGCAAGGAATTTAAAACTTTTTCGGCGCGTTTTTTCCCTGAAAAATAACCAACAATAACTGTTACCCCTGAGTTAGCAAGCAGTTGCGCTGTGCTGGCGCCTATACCACTACTGGCTCCGGTAACTAAAGCTATTTTACCTTCAAGAGCTGTGGTAGCCATCTTAAGTTCCCCCATACCCTAAAACTTTCCTATTAACTATAGACGGCATATTATTTTTTACGATGTCCATAGAAAGCCGATCGTAGCATAGCATACTTAGTTGCAAAACAAATGAGCAATATCTTGAGGCGATTAAAATAAACATTAATTTGCGTTTGCCTAATGTGAGGCATAACGGAAAAATAACCAGAAGAAGCTAAATCAACGAACTTATTTAAAAAAAAGCCAAAATGACTGTATTTAAAACTATAGAATTAAAAATAATTTAAGAAAGGAGGACTTGGCTGTAAGTAGAATTCGTTTAGCTATCGGCGACATGTCAGGGTGCGGTGCTATTATGTATATACTCAAAGCCATTGCTGGCGCAGATGCTGGAGACTACACTCTGCAGAGTGCATAATGTCATTTATAGGAGGTGGGGCCTCGTGTAAGGACTTCAGTAAGGCTCAACAATTCCGAAGACCGACTTGAAATGAATATCAGAAAATTAAATTTTTTCATTAATGCTTTAAAAATACATTGGCTGGGGATCTTTATTCCTGAAATAAGTCATTGCTCAATATCAAAAATCATTTTGACCAACGGTTTTTTGAAAAACATGAACCAAGGCATGTTACCTTCGAAATATCATTGCTGATTTTGAATTCGGAAAGACTGCCGAAAAATCCTTATGAAAGTCGTTCTAATATTTAATTTTTTCGAAAAACTTTTCGGTCTTTACAATAAGTCAAGACCGTGTTTTTGGTAGTTATTATCTTCTTCCGGTTAGAAGCTGTGTATTACTTAATAAGCAACTTTAGTAGTTTCATTGCCAGATATATATGCTTGGGTGCTACGCATTTTACAAGCAAATCTAAGTTATAAAAACAGATGAATTCCTCTGAACGAAAGGATTACGATATCTTCATTATTGGAGGTGGAATAAATGGCGCTGGGATTGCTAGGGACGGTGCAGGTAGAGGATATTCGGTGGCTCTCGCAGAAATGAATGATTTTGCTTCAGGAACTTCTTCTGCCTCAACAAAACTGTTTCATGGAGGATTGAGATATCTAGAGTTTTTTAAATTCAAGCTTGTACGAGAAGCTCTCATTGAGCGCGAAGTCTTATTAAAAGCATCGCCACATATTTCGTGGCCTATGCGTTTCGTTTTACCCCTAAACCCAGAGATGCGATTTGAACGCGATACACCAACCTCACGACTTCTTGTACGTTTAATGCCCTGGATGAAGGGGCGGCGTCCAACTTGGTTAATTCGTTTGGGGCTTTTTTTGTATGACTTCCTCGGGAGACGTAATATTTTAATTGGTACTGCGGCTGTGGATTTAAAGAAAAACCAGGTAGGTGCACCTCTTCAGGATAAATATAGCAAGGCTTATGAGTATTCAGACTGCTGGGTAGAAGATAGTCGCTTGACACTTTTAAATATTATCGATGCTCAGCAACGCGGCGCAAAAATTTATGCCCGTACAAAAGTTATGTCTGCTGTACAGCAAAGAGGGCTATGGAAGATTGAGCTGAAAGATGAAAAAGAAAATACCTTCTATTGTCGTGCTAAACTCCTGATCAACGCTGGGGGGCCATGGGTAGAAGACGTGATCCAAATTGTGTCACAGCTTCAGTCAAAGGAAAAAGTGCGTCTTGTTAGGGGTAGCCATATTGTTACCAGAAAACTTTATGAACATGAAAAATGCTATTTTTTTCAAGGAAAGGATGGGCGAATTTTGTTCGTGATCCCCTATGAGGAAGACTTCACTCTTATCGGAACTACGGATGCAGAACACAATAGCCTTTCTGTAAAGCCAAAATGTAGTGATGCTGAAATCGACTATATTATTGCGTTTGCAAATATTTACTTCAAAAAGAATATTTCACGAGACGATATTATTTGGACTTATTCCGGAATTCGGCCACTTTACGATGACGGGACAATTTCAGTGAGTGCGGCAACACGTGATTATGTTGTTAAACCAAATTCATCAGCTGGGGCGCCAATTTTGAACATATTCGGAGGGAAGATAACCACATATCGTAAGCTTGCTGAAAGCGTTCTGGAAGAAATTGATCAAATCATGTGCAATACGACAGATCCGTGGACGGCCGATGCCCCACTTCCTGGAGGAGAAATAAGTATAGAAGGCGTTATAAAATTGCGAGAGGATTTAGCTGTGCAGTTGCCCTTTCTTGATGAATTCACGATCCGCCGTCTAATAAGGCAATACGGTACTCAATGCGCATCAATATTTAGTAACATTAATTCCGTAGAAGATTTATCTGATTATTTTGGCCACGGTCTTTTTGCGCACGAAATAGACTGGGCGATTGCCAATGAGTGGGTGAGATCTGCCGAAGATTTTTTATGGCGAAGATCAAAATTGGGGCTGCGTATGAACCAAAGCCAAGTACGTTGTTTAGAAAATTATATAAAAAGTTTTGTGGTTAACATGTAAAAAATGAACCTAACGTGTCAGACGCTGTCAGTATAGGAAAAGACTTGTTTTTAAACAGCGCGGATTGTCAAAGGCTCAATTTTAAAAATCCTGTTTTGAAATAGATCAATGGAGGTTTTGTAAGAAAAAATTGATGTTAAAACTTATATACTACACTATCCCGACTGGGGTAATAGGGGGTTTTTAAAATGAGCGCTTTGGAAACGGCAAGGTCATTCTTCGATGCGTGTGATTACGGCGAAGCATGGAAGAAATGTAAAAACTTTTGTACTAAAGATGCAAGTTTTGAAACCGAAGCAGAAACCCTCACAGGTGTTGATCGATTAGATACCTATTGTGATTGGATGGTTGAGGCTTTGGCTATGTTTGACGAAAGCGTGAAAATCGAGATTAAAGCTTAGGCCTATGATGAATCGAGAGATATTGTCCTAGTTTTTGCGGAGATAAGTGGCAATTTTATAATTGGCCCCAAACCTATGTTTGCAAAAACAAATTACGTTTATGCTATTCATTTTGACGGTACAAAGATTTGTGATATGACAAAGGTATGGGAACTTAAGTTACCTTCTTAATCTTACAGCCAAAATCTTTTTTGGTAGAAAAAAAGTTCATGTGAAAGATGTCGATTGCACGCGTATCTGTTCTTAAAATCTGTAGTTTTCATACAATGAAGTCAGCGCAGGAAAGTCATGAAGCACAGAGGGCAATGATTTTTCCTTACTTATAAATGTGTTTGTGCATCTGTACTGGTCCAACATCATATCTTGGATATTTCTGTCTATTCGAGTGAATAAGCAGGAGAGCCAATCTGGAAGATCGACAAAATGCCCACGATTTTGCTTGTGGAGCAGCTTTAAAGGATGAATTTTACTACTGAGACGGCATAAATTACTTTTTTCAGGTTCCAAGCTTTTCTGATTCAGGCCTCAACGGATAAAGATGCCGTTCCAAATTTTATATCCGCGTCATATATTCTGCAGCGGTTATCGCCATGACGCAAAACAATAGCAACCCACCCCCTATAATCAATAGCGTTGTAAATTTGAGTTTCCGATTTTGCACTACAGTTTCACCAATTGAGACTTTTCTCTGAAAAAGATAGAAAATCCCGATAATAACCAAAAGAATTAAAATTACCCTTAGGAGCAAAATCATCCGTATTTTCCTTTTTGAGCAATCTGAAGTTCTTTGAACAATATTAGAATAATATCGCGATAACGCTACGCCAAGCAATAAAGTGATAAAACTTAGATGCCAAGCCGTTAATCCGTTTTTGCACGCTCTATGCCTTTTTATAGCCAAATAATTTTCGTCGGCACTGGTGATAAATCAAAAATTAATCTGTGGATCCAGATACGGGCTTTATATTTAGTGGTGCGACTCAGAGCTCGCTGGAATTTCTGGTTAAAGTTTAAAATAACGGTGAATTCCTATATCTTTGGGGTGGTGATCTTCACAGTTAGTTTTTACTTTCCTAGATTGGAAAGTGACACCCGGTGCGATATGTTATTAACAAGTGAGGCGCATTTCGCCTTCTATACAAAAGGACACATTTTGAATGCGCCATTTATTTTTTTTCGTGGTCATGTATTTTTCTAATTGTAGCGCTGCCTCATCAGAGACATTGATACATGAAAAGCTTTATGCCGCTTTGCAATTGAATAAAATTGTCACGATACTGCATGACGAGGGCATTGCTGATGGCCTAAAAACTGGAGTGGTTTACCTTGGGAAGGACTATGACGAAAAAGCCTTTAGAGCTGCTCTTGATGGAGTTTATAGCCTGGAAAGCATGGAGAGTGAGCTGAAGTCAGGGATAGCAGAATCACTAACTTTAGAAACAGCTACGCATGTATTAGATTTTTTCAACGGTGATCTGGGTCGCCAGATTGCAACGCTTGAAACTTCTGCAAGAACTGTGATTTCAGATGCAGCGGTGGAACGTATAGTAATTGATGTGGCCAAGTCCGCCAAAACTGAAAACCCGAAGCGCTATAATCTCCTTGAAAAAAACATAATAGAAATGGGCTTTGTCGAATTGAATATGACAGGTGCATTTTCGGCACAGTTTGCTTTCCTAAGTGAGCTATCCAAGTTAGAAAATGTTACGATTACCCATGATGAAATTCTTGCAATGCTAAGGCAAAGTGAGGCAGAGATGCGCGAGGAAATAAAGGACTGGCTTATGGGTTTCAGCTACCTTGCGTATCAGCCTTTGTCGGATGATGAGTTAGGTACTTATCTTGGGTTTTTAACTTCTTCTAGTGGCAAAGAGCTAAACAGTATACTATTCAATACTTTCAATGCGTTAGCTCTACAAACATCTCAAGAATTAGCAAGTGTGATCATTTCCTTTTATATGGCACGTGAGCTTTAGTTACAGTGTTACTATTCTTGTGTTGACTTTTTACAAAAGCTGGACAATAACTCGTTTTCTGGAGCAATCGTTCCGCTATTTTATTTGTACGCTAAAAAAAGCACGCTATCTGTGGTGGCAAAGCCGAAACTGCCTTGCAAAGGGTGACCAAAGGATGCGGGATAAGAGGATAGAAAATGTTTGCCGTCCTGAAAACTGGTGGGAAGCAGCATAAAGTTAAAACCGGTGACTTGCTGCGTGTTGAAAAGATTTTTGCTGATGCTGGTGAAACCGTCCAATTTAACGACGTACTTATGCTCGGTGGAGAAAAACCCGTTGTAGGAGCGCCTCTGGTGGACGGTGCCGCTGTTCAGGCCTTGGTGGTGGACCAGCTTAAAGGTGAAAAGACAGTTAATTTCGTAAAACGGCGTCGGAAGCATGGCTCACAGCGAACAAAAGGCCACCGACAAAAGCTAACACTAATTAAGATATCAGAAATAATCACCAAAGGTGCTGATAAGTCGGGTGTAAAATTAGCAGTTGGCCGTGATGTGGTGGAAACAAAACCGATCAACAAAAACACTGCACCTGGGGCACAACCTGAAACGGCTGCTTCTTTATCAGTAGACGATTTAACAAAGCTCTCAGGCGTTGGACCAGCGATGATGAAAAAGTTAAATTCTGCTGGCATAAAGTCATTTTCTCAGATTGCGACTTTGTCTCCAGAAAATGCGAAAGAGTTGGACAAAAATCTTTCTCTTAAAGGCCGAATTGAACGCGAAGGCTGGATTGAGCAATCCAAGAAACTTTTTGATAAAGGTTAATAAAGGATCCGAAAATGGCACACAAAAAAGCAGGTGGTTCCTCTCGCAACGGCCGCGACTCGGCCGGTCGCCGTCTCGGCGTGAAGCTTTATGGCGGGCAATCGGTCCTTCCCGGTAGCATAATAGTCCGGCAGCGTGGTAATAAATTTTGGCCCGGCGATGGTGTTGGGCAAGGTAAAGATCATACGATTTTTGCTAAATGTGACGGCTTCGTGAAATTTCATAAAGGCCTGAAGGGGCGCACATTTATTTCGATAATTCCAAATATGGCTGCCGCTGAATAGCTGAAAGCCTGGAGGCAAATTTTAAAAGGGGATCGACGGAAACGCCGATCCTCTTCGCGTTTTAAAATGCGAACGCGGGAAGGAGAAAATAAATGGGTGTAGCAGTTTTAAGCTTTACAGTCTTTGCTTTCTCGCAGGTAGGCACACCTGGTCCTGCCAATATGGCGATGATGGCAACGGGTGCACGGTTCGGTTTTCGTTCAGCATTGCCATTTGTTTGCGGCGTTGTATTGGGAAAGCAGCTTATAATTTGGCCTATTGGCTTTGGACTTTTAAAAATTGCGGATCAGATGCCAATATTTTTTGAGTTGCTTAAATACCTTTCTGCTGGTTACATTATTTGGCTTGCGTGGCGTGTTGCCAATATGAGTATTTTGCAGGATCGAGAAGAAACGGCAGTACCAGGTTTTGTTGCTGGGCTGTGGATACATCCGCTGAACCCTAAGGCATGGGCGATGATTATAACGGGTTTCACAAACTTTGTGGGACAAGGAACACCCACTTTACAGGCGACTGCAGTAATTGCGGCATCTCTATTCCTTACCCAGCTTATTTGCCATCCGCTTTGGACATATTTTGGCGATCAAATTGCAAGGGTCGTGGCTGGAAAAACCGCCGAGCGATATTTAATGTGGTGTCTTGCAGCTCTGACTATTTTTTTCTTGGGCTTCGCTCTACTTAGAGGTGATTTTTGATGAAAATAGAAAATGCTATGGATCAATCTACTCGTCAAAATCCACAAATTGATTGGAGATAACTACTTAGGTCAGATCCAGGCTTTTTCGAATTTTACTTAAGCGATGAGCGTATCGCACGGATGATGCCAATAAAGCTTGTAATTGCAGAAGATAATGCTGGCAATCTTGTAGTTCGGGAAAATCATGTCGAGTTTAAACTAGCTAAGTGTAATTTTAAAAATACCGCGAAACCAGAAACACTTGAGGCTAAACGAATGTTTATTTATTGCGTTATCTACAATTATAAATTGAGAAGTGCATGAAATTTTTGGATTTTGCTAAAGTCTATATCCGCTCCGGTTCAGGAGGGGCAGGTGCAGTTAGTTTTCGGCGTGAGAAGTTCATCGAATATGGTGGCCCAGATGGCGGTGATGGTGGCAATGGTGGTTCTGTAATTATCGAGTGCGTGGATGGCTTGAACACACTTATCGATTTTCGTTATCAGCAACATTTCTTTGCACAAAATGGTGGAGTAGGAATGGGCCAACAGCGCACCGGCGCTCGGGGTGATGATATTATCCTAAGTGTGCCGGCTGGGACCGAGATCCTAGATCATGACCAGGAAACGGTTCTTTCTGAGTTGGCAGATCAGGGGCAAAGGTTCACGATTGCCAAAGGGGGTAATGGTGGGTTTGGTAATTTGCATTTTAAGTCCTCTACGAACCAAGCGCCGCGTCGTGCCAACTCTGGTCAGGAAGGAATAGAGCGTACCATTTGGCTCCGATTGAAACTTATTGCTGACGCAGGTCTTTTGGGTTTGCCGAACGTGGGAAAATCAACTTTTCTGTCGGCGACCTCCAATGCTCGTCCGAAAGTGGCAGATTATCCTTTCACCACCTTGATCCCCAGCTTAGGTGTTGTTGGCATTGACCAAAAAGAATTTGTCATGGCTGATATCCCGGGTCTTATTGAAGGAGCGCATGAGGGCCGCGGGCTTGGAGATTTATTTTTAGGGCATGTTGAAAAGTGCTCAGTATTATTGCATCTAGTCGATGTAACCGGAGGTGATTTTTTAAACGATTATCAAATCATAATGCGAGAGATCATGGCTTATGGCAGTAAGCTTGCGAATAAACCTATAATTGTTGCGATGAACAAAATTGATACACTAGATGAAGAGGAACTTGCATTTTTCCAAGAGGAATTAGAAGCTTTATGCGGTCAAAGGGTGTATCCGTTGTCCGCTGTGAGTGGACAGGGTATTTCAGAAGTCTTGCGAGCTCTGAAAAGTGTTATTGATAATACTTACCGAAAAGAAAAAAAGAACGTCAAGGGCGAGGTCGCATGGCAACCTTAAATGGCGCTAAACGAGTAGTAATAAAGATTGGCTCAACCCTTCTAGTATCGCCAGATGACGGTTGTTTGCGCCAAGACTGGTTAGCTTCTCTTGCAGAGGATGTAGCAGTTTTAAAGGCAGCTGGTTCTGATGTCTTGATTGTTTCGTCCGGTTCGATCGCTCTCGGGCGGCATGTGCTTGGCCTGGGTGGAGGCGCGTTGGCGCTTGAACAGGCACAAGCAGCCGCATCTGTTGGTCAAATTAGACTGGCCCGAGCTTACGAGGAGGTACTTGCTCCACATAATATCAAAACGGGACAGATTCTTGTAACTTTGGAAGATAGCTCAAATCGGCGCAGGTATCTGAATTCACGCGCCACTATGGAAATGCTCCTATCTTTAAGTGTTGTACCTATTGTCAATGAAAATGACACGGTTGCTACTGATGAAATTCGATTTGGCGACAATGATCGCCTTGCTGCTCAGGTTGCTGTCACCGTTGGCGCGGATAAACTTGTGTTACTGTCTGATATAGATGGGTTTTATTCTGCTAATCCGCAGTATGATGCTGATGCGGTCCGATACGATCTTATTACTGAGATTACGCCAGAACTTGAAGCAGTGGCTGGTGGTGCAGGTACTGGTGTTGCCAAAGGTGGTATGAAAACAAAACTGATGGCGGCTAAAACAGCTACAGGTGCGGGATGTTCGATGGTGATTTCAAAGGGATCTGTAATGCATCCTTTGAGCGTAATTGACTCTGGTGTGCCAGTCACGTGGTTTGCGCCACAGCTTGATCCTCAAACCGCGCGTAAACGTTGGATTGCATCAATAAAGCCATTCGGTGAACTTTTTGTTGACGATGGCGCTGTCAAAGCGTTGAAAAATGGAAAAAGTCTTCTTGCTGCTGGCGTAACACGCGTTTTGGGAGATTTTGGCCGTGGTGATGCCGTGGTCATACGGGAAAACGATGGCCGAGAAATTGGCCACGGTTTAAGCGGATATAGCGCAGCGGAAGTTAACGAGATCAAGGGCCTCAAAAGTAGTGAAATCGAGGGTGTGCTTGGGTACAGTGGAAGGGTAGCTCTTGTTCACAGAAATGATATGACCGATTGAGAAAGTTGGAGGTTGGTTTTAATGGGTGCTTCAGTTGAGGACATGATGAATATCATTGGCATGCAAGCTAAGGCGGCGGCAGCGCGTCTTGCATATGCAACCAGTGAGCAAAAAAACCAAGCTATAATAGCTACAGCTGATGCTGTACAAGCGTCCTGTTCCGAAATAATTTATGCGAATAAACGAGATTTAAAGTTTGGACGCGGTAAAGGCTTAAGCGATGCTATGATGGATCGACTGATGCTTAATGAAGATCGTATTCTAGCAATATGTAACGGACTTCAATCAGTCGCTCTGCAAAAAGAGCCAGTTGGACAAGAAATAGATGCTTGGGATCGCCCAAGCGGGCTTCATATCAAGAAAATTACAACGCCGCTGGGTGTAATAGGTGTTATTTATGAAAGTAGGCCGAATGTGACAGCAGATGCGGGTGCACTTGCTCTGAAGTCTGGCAATTCCGTAATACTTAGAGGGGGGTCAGAGAGTTTTCATAGTTCTACCGCTATCTACGCATGTTTCTTGCAAGGTTTAAAGGCGGCCAGTTTACCGGCAGAGGCGGTTCAACTAATTCCAACAAGAGATCGTTCAGCTGTTCAAAAACTACTTCGGATGACTGAATATGTGGATGTTATTGTACCTCGCGGCGGTAAAGGGCTGGTAGAGCTTGTTCAAAAAGAGGCGCGAGTTCCTGTATTCGCTCATCTCGAAGGAATTGTGCATATTTTCGTAGATAAGTCAGCAGATGCCCGTAAGACTTTGGAAGTTGTGCTGAATTCGAAGACTAGGAGAACGGGAATCTGCGGCGCTGCGGAGTGTCTTTTGTTACATAAGGAAATCGTAGAGGATCTGGGTACTAAGCTTATTGGGTCACTTCTTTCTGCGGGTGTTGAGGTGCGAGCAGGAGAAGGATTACAGCATATTGAAAGAACAGTTGTCGCTGGCGCTGATGACTGGGGAAAAGAATTTCTGGATAGTATTATCGCGGTGCGCATCGTTTCAGATGTTGCTGACGCAATAGAGTTCATCCAAGCTCATGGATCGAACCACACGGATTGTATCATTACCGAAGATGAGACATCCAAAAAGCTTTTCTTTGAACGGTTAGATAGCGCTATATTGATGCATAATGCTTCTACGCAGTTTGCCGATGGGGGAGAATTTGGTATGGGTGCCGAAATTGGCATTGCAACTGGAAAATTACATGCGCGTGGGCCAGTTGGAGCCTCGCAATTGACCAGTTTTAAGTACCTACTATCAGGTAATGGAACTATTCGGGAATAAAAGTGGTTAAGCTTTTTCTATGACTAAACCTTGTATAACTTGCTTAGTGAGTGAATTTTGATTTCTAGTCAAAAGGCAGCCGTATTCCGGTAATGTGGGTGATCCTGCATCAACTTTTAAGTTGATGATAGAAATTGAAAAATTTTGGTAATTCGACCAAACTCTCGAATTTAAGAGTTACACGTTATGCCCAAGTTTAAGCGCGGCTTTATACTTGAGAAAATTCAAATTGGGAGCAGTTGTGAAAAATTCCAATTCAGCGTATCAATGCTTAACAACCCTAGAAGTGATTATTTATTTAGAAAACTGACTAATGCCTTTCTCGAAACGATGGGGTTATCTTATGAAAGATCTAAACGAATTTTTAGAACCCGGTATGCTTGTCCAGCATCCATCCGAAAAAAATTGGGGTGTTGGACAGGTGCAGTCGCGAGTAAACGGAAAAATAACTGTAAATTTTACGGAAGTAGGAAAAGTTGTTATCGACGGATCCAGGATAACTTTACTGCATTTTACTCAAAAAGACTAGGTGCAATGTTGCAAACTTTCAATTAAAAGTTGAAGCAAATCTGATACAAATAGTTCAAAAAAATTAAAAAGGCTGAGGTGGGAGAGCTTGATTCAAAAAAATCCAATGTTTCTGACCAAGTTTGCAGTTTCACCCAACGAATTTCATGCTGCAAAGCGTCTCAGGTATCAAGTTTTCGTTAAAGAACTGGGGGGAGGCGGGGCGTTAGTTGATCATGAAAATGAGTTGGAATGTGATGAATATGACCCATTTTTCGATCACTTGCTGCTGTACGATCAAGCACGTGAAGTTGATGCTGCCAGTAAACTGGTGGGAGTTTATCGAATTCTGTCATCTGACAAAGCTTCAGAACTGGGTCGCTATTATTCCGAAGGTGAATACGATTTAAGTGCGTTAAAAAAAAGTGGTCGCAAATTGCTGGAGCTTGGTCGGTCCTGTCTACATCCCGATTATCGAGGAGGAAGTGCGATGTATCACCTATGGAAAGCGCTTTCACAGTACGTTATTGAGCAAAGGATAGAGCTTTTATTTGGTGTTGCAAGTTTTCACGGGACTGACCCTGAAATCCTGCAGGAGCCTTTAAGTTTACTACACCACAACCATCTTGCTCCTGAAGAGTTAAGGGTTGTCGCAAAACCGCCTCATTATCAGAAAATGAACTTGATTGAAGCACGGGAAATTAACCGAAAACGTGCCATGATAGCTGTTCCTGCTCTTATTAAAGCCTATCTACGTCTCGGAGGCGTTGTCGGCGAAGGTGCATACGTTGATCATGCGTTTAACACAACTGACGTGTGTTTGATCTTGGATACTAAAAGATTGAGTGAACGTCAGAAACAGATTTATGCCCAAGAGGGAGGCAACCGTTCGTGATCTGGCTGAGTACGGAGCCGCCTCCGATAATCAGCGTTACACTGCTAGGTTGGATTATTGCAATTTTAAAGGGTATCCAGATCGGATTTATAGTAATTTTTGGTTTGTGTATTTTAATGATTTTGCGCTGCATTGAGTATCCTCTTTTTCGGAATAATCGTCCAATAACTCCACATATTACCCAAATCGTTTGTCGTTGTGCACTTTTCATAATTGGGGTGCGCTGCCGAGTACGCGGTCATCCGATGCTGCGCAAAGGGGCAATGGTTGCGAATCATAGTTCCTGGCTGGATATTTTTGCTTTGAATGCGTTTCATAATGTTTACTTTGTTTCAAAATCGGAAGTGTCTGCCTGGCCACTCATTGGGCAGCTGGCGAGAGCAACGGGTACCGTTTTTATTGAACGTAACCCACGAAAAGCAGTTGAGCAGAGAAATATTTTCCAAGAGCGTCTCAAGTCTGGCCATAGATTACTGTTTTTTCCTGAGGGCACGTCAACGGATGGCCTGCAGGTCCTAGACTTTAAGCCAACGCTCTTTGCTGCTTTTTTCGAAGCAACTTTGAAAGATCAAACCCACCTACAAGCAGTATCTGTATTTCATAAAGCACCAAAGGGTGAAGACTTACGGTTCTATGGATGGTGGGGTGACATGTCTTTTGCAGGGCATTTGCTCCGCACGCTCGCCTCCTTGCGACATGGGGAAGTTCACATAACTTTCTCAGAGCCCCTTGCAGTGAGAGATTTTGCCAATCGAAAAACTTTGGCATTAGCATTACACGCTCTGGTCGCAGAAGGACATAAAAAAGCTATGCATTATGCGCAGTAATCAGGGCCTCTATATTAACAGAGGGGTCATCGCTTTTCCAAAATTCTTGGCCAAATGCCAAAAAATCCGCATGCTTGCCAATTATGGTTGGAAATACAGTATCGAAGTGACCCTCAGCAACCACAGGAACTTCTATCATCTGCGACCACCATTCAAAAAGATCCGCTTTTGCGAGAGCTTCATCACCAAGATTTGTGTGATTGACAGGGCCAAAGCTTATATAATCGGCTCCTGCTTCCGCAGCCATAATTCCGGAATGACGCGAAACACCACAAAAAGCACCCACGATCGCTTCTTTTCCCAACAATTTACGGGCCCTTACGATATTTTTGGCACCATCATTTAAATGGACGCCATCCAATCCAAATTTTTGTGCAAGCTTCATATGCCGCTCAATTATGACTGCGACATCGTATTTGTGGCAAATTTCACGCAATGTATCTGATATCTTCCCTAGGACAAGTTCCTCTTCGGTACTCAAATGCAACCTCAGACAGGAAACATCATACTTTTCAAGTAAGCCAATAAGCTGGTTTGGAAAACGTCCGCTCAAGTCAGGTTCAGGTGGAGTTACGAGGTAAATCTTAGGGTTGGCTAAATCTTTCATATTTGCAACTTTTCCTGTATCACAGACCTATACATCACTTCTCACTGGTACGTGAGATACCTTCTGTTTGACAACCCCTTTTCACTATATGAGAACTCGCTTAGAGACCGATATCTAGAGAAAACTTATGCCAGAAACTTCTTCACAACCTTATTTTGTTCTCGTTCGCCCCCAAATGGGTGAAAACATAGGGGCAGCGGCGCGGGCTATGTGGAACTTTGGGCTGGATAATATGCGTATTGTTGCCCCTAGAGATGGTTGGCCCAGTCAAAAAGCTATCGCGATGGCAAGCGGAGCGGGCCGATTGCTTGAAGGCGCACGCCATTACAATAATATCGAAGCCGCTATTGGTGATTGTCATCTCACTTTTGCTACCACGGCGCGTGCTCGTGGATTAACCAAACTAATCTATTCTCCGGAAGAAGCGATGCAGTTGGCCCATCAAAAGATTAATTTGGGCGCAAAAGTGTCTCTTCTTTTTGGGCCAGAGCGGGCGGGACTTGAAAATGAAGAAATAGTAAAGGCCAATGCATTTATATCAGTACCGGTAAACCCACTATTTCCTTCTCTCAACCTCGCTCAATGCGTTCTTTTATTGTCCTACGAATGGCGCCGTAACTCGGATTCAGAGCAGGGGAGTCGTATGGAACTATCCAATACTAAATGGGCCACGAGGGAAGAAGTTAAACGGCTTGCCTTGCATTATGAAGACAGTTTGGACCAGGCGGGTTTCTTTTTCCCGAAGACAAAAGCGGCGCGTATGAAAGTCAATCTTCGTAATATGTGGTCGCGCCTTCCGATGACGCGTGCAGATATACAAATGTTTCACGGTATGCTGCGACAAATGGTTCGATGGAAAGAAAAGGGACCATAGGTTGCAGCATGGTTAGTAAAGGCTTAGGTCTCTATCGGAATGTTCGACAGAAAGGCGTTTGAATGAGCTCCAACAGATCGATTTTTGAGGATGTTGATGAAAAAGCCAGCGGAGTAAAACAGACAACTACTGGTGTAATTAACCGCGGCTATTATACTGGCGCGCGCGATGGTATAAGATACTGGCTGATGGCGTTATTTACATTGGTGGTGGTAATGATAGCCGTTGGAGGTTTGACACGACTCACAGACAGTGGACTTAGTATCACTGAGTGGCGACCGATTACTGGTGCAATACCACCAATGAGCGCAGATGCTTGGGAAGTTGAATTTCAGAAATATCAAAAAATTCCTGAATATCAGATTCAAAACTTTGGGATGAGCATTGAGGAATTTAAGGTTATTTACTGGTGGGAGTGGGGCCATCGACAGTTGGGGCGGATTATCGGTTTTGTTTGGGCGTTGGGTTTTGCGTTCTTCTTTTTTAAAAGGACAATCCCAATCGGCTGGACAAATCGACTGTTATTGCTTGGTTTGCTTGGTGGACTACAAGGTGCGGTTGGTTGGTGGATGGTAGCGAGCGGTCTTCAGTTTGAGAGGCTTGATGTGGCGAGTTACCGTCTCGCCACTCACTTGGGAATTGCATTTGTAATTGTTGGTTACATTGTTTGGTTCATACAACTTCTTGGCAAGCGTGAAACCGATTTAATCAAATTAAAACGATCCAGAAATGCAGGGCTTTTCCAAAGCACTTCAATTTTATTATATTTTGGCTACTTACAAATACTGTTAGGCGCGCTTGTTGCGGGAATTGATGCTGGCCGTGCATATACTGACTGGCCACTGATGGCGGGTGGATTTTTCCCACCTGACCCATTTTCCCTTAGTCCTATATGGCGGAATTTTTTTGAAGATTATGGATTAGTACAGTTTATGCACCGAATGTCGGGATACCTACTTTTAGCCTTTGGCTTATTTATTTGGTGGCGATCTAAGAGTTCGGGAAACCAAGATATTCGCACTTCCTTTAATTTTGTTATTGCAGTAATGCTTCTACAGATGTTCCTTGGGGTTATGACTGTCCTTTATGCAGCGCCTTGGTACTTTGCAATTATTCATCAACTTGGTGCTGTCCTGATGTGGATAGCAATATTGAGGGCGCGCTTCATTACTGGATATCCGCCTCAGAACCGCATTCGGAGTAGATAAATAGTGAAAGCAATAGAAAAGTTAATCGAGTATCATAAGCATACGGTCGCACTTGAACATATCGCAGGTCGTCTTGGGTGGGATCAGGAGACTATGATGCCTACTGGTTCAATCGCAGATAGAACAGAGGAGTTTGCTGCTATTGAAAAAATCGTGCATGCACGCAAAAGCTCATCTGAATTGATAGAGCTGCTTGAAAGTGCAGAAAATACACAGCTACGAGAAGTTGACCAGCGACAGGTGAATTTGATTCGACAGGCCTTCGAGAGTACTATAAAAATTCCACCTGATCTCGCAATTGCCTTAGCACGTCTGACACCCAAAGCCCATAAAGTTTGGGCACTTGCAAGGCAAGAAGATAGCTACTCTTCGTTTAAACCGATTTTGAGTGAAATAATAGGTCTTACGCAGCAAAAGGGCGCTGCATTGGCAGAAGGCAAAGAACAGTCAGCCTATGATGCGCTTTTACAGGAGTACGAACCAGATGGATCCTCAGCGGCGATTACGAAAATGTTCAAAGAACTGCGGGTTCCACTAGTTGATTTGCGTGCCGCTGTTCTGCAAAAACCTAAATTCCCGAAATTAACCCAAGGTTTTGATGAGAATAAGCAGATTGAAATTGCTCATGTTCTTGCTCGTGCATTTGGATATGATTTTTCTCGGGGACGTATAGACAAGGCGGTTCATCCCTTTTCCTCTGGAAGTAGTTCGGATGTACGCATCACTACAAGAACTGTTGAAAACGATCCGATGAACTGTTTTTATTCCACGATCCATGAAGTAGGCCATGGGTCATACGAACAGAACATCATGTCTGATTATGCCTTTACCGCTCTCGGTCGGGGGTGCTCTATGGGCGTGCACGAAAGCCAAAGTCGTATCTACGAAAATCAGTTGGGTCGTTCTCGCGGATTTACGGCGTTTCTTTTTCGTCAGATGATTGACGTTTTTGGTGACTTTGGCGTCGAGAATGAAGAGACATTTTATAGAATTGTAAATGCTGTTTCTATGGGATATATCAGGACGGAGGCGGATGAGCTTCAATATAATCTCCACATAATGTTACGATATGACCTCGAGATGGCGTTGATTTCCGGCGACTTGGTTGTAGAAGATCTCGAAAACGCTTGGAATGATCGATTTTTAGCTGACTTTGGCTATCCAGTGGACAAAGCATCAAACGGGGTGTTACAGGACGTGCACTGGTCAGCAGGCCTTTTTGGATATTTTCCAACGTATTCGCTGGGCAATGTTTATGCTGGCTGCCTTTTCGAGAAGCTATCGGCTGATATTCCATCATTGGCTGATGACCTTAAAAGAGGAGATCCCTCCAAAGCGACAGCCTGGCTTAAAACTGAGCTCCAACAGCATGGTAGCAGGTATCTGGCTGAGGATTTGATTACCAAAGCATGCCTAAAACCTCCATCCGTCGGACCACTTTTGAGTTACATTACTCGTAAATTTTCGGATATTTATGGCCTTTAAATTTTGTCACCGGAAATTTTAAATTTGTAGCCTATTACAGAAATCCAAAGTCATATAGCCTGTGTATTTAGATTACGAAATTTATTTGGCATTAAACTAGACTTTTTGATCTAAATGGTCGCCTTGATCTGCAATACGGGCCACAGAAACTACTTCTTCACCGCCACCGGTATCAAAAACCTTTACTCCACCGGCACTTCGTGATCGGAATGAAATACCATCTACAGGGACTCGGATTGATTGGCCATTTGAAGTTGCAAGCATAATCTGATCATCCATTTCTACAGGGAAGCTCGCAACAAGGGCACCACCTCGCATGGTTTTATCAATTGCGGCAACACCCATACCGCCCCTTCCACGAACCGGATAGTCGTGGCTTGAGGACAATTTCCCTGATCCACCCGCGCTGATTGTTAGAATGAGATTTTCTTCAGCGGACATTTCCGCATAACGGTCGGGGCTAATCGTTGCGTTGGGATCTGTATCTTCGTCTTCGCTGCTTTCTTCGTCATCAACCATTCCCGCAACAGCACGGCGCATTTTTAGATACGCAGAGCGTTCATTTGTACTGGCCACAAAATGTCTTATGACTGACATTGAGACAACGAAATCGTCTTTAAGAAGTTTGATTCCGCGAACGCCTGTAGATTTGCGTCCCTTAAAGACACGCACATCATTTGAGGGAAATCGTATAGCTCGACCTGAATTCGTGACGAGCATAACATCATCTTGCTCTGTTGCAACGCGGACATTTACAAGCTCAACTCCTTTTGGGAGGTCCATTGCGATTTTGCCGTTCGCACGAACCTTTGTGAAATCAGATAAAGCGTTGCGCCTGACATCTCCGGCAGAAGTTGCAAATATGATCTGGAGGTTTTCCCAATCTTCCTCTGGCTCATCAACCGGCATAATGGCTGCAACCGAAGCCCCTTGAGGGATCGGAAGAATGTTTATAACTGCCTTACCCTTTGCAACGCGGGCTCCCTGAGGTAAGCGCCAGGTTTTTAATTTGTATGCCATACCGTCAGTTGTGAAGAATAAGAGTTGTGTATGGGTGTTAGCAACAAATAGGGTTGTTACAACATCTTCATCTTTTGTCTGCATTCCAGATAACCCTTTTCCGCCCCGTCTTTGGGAACGGAAATCGGTAAGAGGTGTTCGCTTGATATATCCGCCGGATGTTACGGTTACTACCATGTCCTCACGCTCAATCAGATCTTCGTCTTCCATATCACCAGCCCACTCAGTGATCTCGGTACGCCGCGAAACGGCAAACTTTTCTTTAACCTCCAACAATTCGGCACTAATAATCGCCATGATCTTGGTGCGTGAGCTTAGGGTTTCAAGATATTCGCGGATCTTACCCGCCAGTTCACCCAGTTCGCTGGTTACTTCTTTGACGCCAATTTGTGTCAGACGCTGCAGACGTAGCTCGAGAATGGCACGGGCTTGCCTTTTAGATAGGTTGTATGTTCCATCTTCGTTAATACGGTGGCTTGGGTCATCGATAAGAGCAATGTATTCAGCGATATCTTTTGCCGGCCAAGCACGATTCATTAATCGTACGCGAGCATCAGTAGCATCTGCGGAGGTCCGGATCGTAGTAACGACTTCATCCACATTTGAAACAGCCACCGCGAGCCCACATAGGATGTGACTTCGTTCTCGAGCTTTACGGAGTTCAAAAGCTAAGCAACGTGCAACAACTTCTTCGCGGAAGCTGAGAAAATGGGTCAAGAAGCTACGCAACGTTAACTGTTCGGGGCGTCCGCTGTTCAAGGCCAGCATATTACAACCGAAGGATGTTTGCATAGAGGTGAAACGATATAATTGGTTTAGTACTACTTCCGCTGTCGCATCGCGCTTAAGTTCTATGACAACGCGTACCCCAAGGCGGTCGCTTTCGTCTTGAACATGAGAGATACCTTCAATTTTTTTCTCTCGGACCTGCTCTGCAATTTTTTCTATCATTGAGGCTTTATTAACCTGATAAGGGATTTCATCAATGATAATGGCAAAGCGATCTTTGCGAATTTCTTCGATCCGCGTCTTTGCTCGTATTATGACACTGCCTCGTCCATCCAAATAGGCTTTGCGTGAGCCAGACCGTCCTAGAATTTGTCCACCTGTCGGAAAATCGGGGCCAGGCACAAATTCAATAAGTTCCTCGCTTGTAAGATCAGAGTTTTCGATAAGTGCAAGGGTAGCATCAATAACTTCGCCTAGGTTATGAGGTGGGATATTAGTGGCCATTCCCACAGCTATTCCGCCGGCCCCATTAACAAGCATATTTGGAAAGCGAGAAGGTAGTACGGTAGGTTCGCGATCTTTACCGTCATAATTATCCTGAAAATCAACGGTGTCTTTGTCTATGTCCGCAAGTACAAAAGCTGCAGGTTGATCCATGCGCACTTCTGTGTAACGCATCGCTGCAGGGTTATCACCATCCATAGAACCAAAATTACCCTGACCATCAAGCAGAGGAAGTGACATAGAGAAATCCTGCGCCATCCGCACAAGAGCATCATAAATAGCCCCATCGCCATGGGGATGGTATTTCCCCATTACTTCACCAACTGGGCGGGCAGACTTGCGATAGGCCTTATCATGGGTGTTGCCCGTCTCATGCATGGCGTAAAGGATGCGCCGATGTACTGGTTTCAATCCATCCCGCAAATCTGGAATGGCGCGGCTCACAATGACACTCATCGCGTAGTCAAGATATGAACTGCTTAACTCGTCGGTAATGGAAACTGAGGGGCCTGAAAAACCAGAGCCCGAGCCCGGTATTCCATCGTTTGAATCAGTGGTATTAGATTTATCGTCCAAGTGGGAATTACGTCCTTCTAAAATCCAACATGTTGTTACTTGAACACTAGCAGACTAGCTACATGTAGTGCAATGGCAAAGCATCGTAATGATGTGCGTCACCCTCAATTTTATGGAATTATTCGGGTATATTTTTGGCCCTCTAGGCTAATACCAATTTTAAGGCCTTCTTGTCCAAAGATTACAGCTATCACTGGTGCCATCGCTGTTGTCGTTTCTGCTCTTACATTTTCAGCACGGTCATTCAACGTGTATTCCACATCACCGGAAACCGCCCAGCCTTGAGAATTTTTGAAATCATCGAGTGACTTGCGTGTCATGAAGAATAGAACATGCCCATACTGTTGTGCACCGATTTGAAACCCGAAACCAGCAGAAGCCGTTGAGTAATAATCCTCTGAAACACCATTTACGCGCAATGCGCCGCGACCAAAGGAGCCCCCCCAGCCGAAGCCAGCCTCTGTCACTAATGGAATGACTAGAATGCCAGCTGCTTTTTTTCCAAGCTCCTCCACATTTGGATACTGAGAGTAAAGTTGGTTGAGTGATAAATCTACACGGGCGTCAATCTTTTCTGCGTCTTCTTTTATGAAGGTTGTGTCTATTCCCGTTGGAGAGCAAGCGCTTATAAATAACCCCACGACTAAACAAACTGACACTACTATATTTTTCACACAGAGGTTTTGCATACAGCACCTAAATATCTAAATTTACAACTATATTACACAAACAAAGCCAAATCTTTTCTTTGCCGCGTGGGTGCAAATATAACGCGAAGAATGGTCGATGTCACTAGTTGAACTTGTCATGATTATGCTTTGAAAAGCACGCGAGCAGCAGCAGGTGCAAAATAAGTGAGAATGCCGTCACATCCTGATCTTTTAAACGCCATTAGGCTCTCCATCATCACCTGATCAATATCAAGCCAGCCGTTTTCGCCTGCCGCCTGTAACATCGCGTATTCACCTGAAACTTGATAGGCATAAGTTGGAGCGCCAAATTGATCTTTTACACGACGACAAACATCAAGATAGGGCATTCCAGGTTTAACCATCACCAGATCTGCTCCTTCTGAAAGATCCCGCGCCACGAGCCGTAATGCTTCATCGCTGTTAGCGGAATCCATCTGATAACTTTTCTTGTCACCTTGCAAAGTACCTGATGCACCAACAGCATCTCGAAATGGTCCGTAAAAAGCGCTGGCGTATTTAGCTGCATAACTCATAATCATTACATTGGAATACCCGTTGGCTTCAAGGGCGCTTCGCATGGCGCTTACACGCCCATCCATCATATCTGATGGGCCTATTATATCTGAGCCTGCCTCCGCTTGAGATAATGTTTGTTTTACCAGAGCTGCGACCGTTTCATCGTTAAGGATTTCCCCGTTTTCAACTAAGCCATCGTGACCGTTGATATTATACGGATCCAGTGCAACATCGGTCATAACAGCAATGTTTGGCACTTCCTTTTTTATGGCTCGCGTGGCTCGGTTCGACAAGTTTTCTGGATTCCATGCCTCGGAACAATGCGCAGTTTTAAGCGAAGGGTCTGTATAGGGGAAAAGGCACATTGCCGGAATACCCAAATCTGCTGCTTCTTTTGCTGCATCTACAATGAGGTCAACACTACGTCTTAAAACACCTGGCATAGACGGGACCGGCTGTGATACGTTTTCCCCGTCACAAATGAAAACGGGCCAGATCAAATCATCTGTTGTCAAAGTATTTTCACGCACAAGACCGCGTATTTCCGGAGATTGCTTAGCGCGGCGAAAACGGGCGGTAGGATAGGGAGCGACAAAGGGGGTTTTCATTTTTGAGTAAGCCTTTAATTTCAAATACTGTGCCACGGAACATTTTGTGGGGCAAGCAATCGTTGCAGGGATTGTGCTTGCACCAAGCTTCTAACGCTTTAAATAGCACAGAAACCAACTTATATTGATGCCAGGTCGTAGAAATGAATTTAATTAGTTTCAACTCATTTTCTAATGCATGGTTCTGGTTTACTTTAATATCTCTCTGGGCAGTGTTTTCGCAGATGTACTTTGGACTATCTTACAATCAACTACGACTTGCGCGTTCCCAACACCCAGAACGGCAGGCCGCTCTCCTAAAAGCTCTTGAACTATATATCGAAAGAGCCTCCTGGGCTGGCGGTCAAGAGCTGGGCTCAAGTTTTGCAGGGGCAGTCGCTTTTTTGGTCAGCTTCTGGGCTGTGACGGCTTTTTATTACGACATTGAGTTGCTCCAGGCGCTTTTTATACTTGCTGTACCCTTCACATTTAGTTTTATCTGGCGTTGGCGGTTGGTAAAAAAATTGGCTAAAGATATCCCGGATTTTGAAAAAGTTTTTTGCCTTATACGAAAGATAAGAATATGCACCTTAGTTTGTTCCCTTTTGACAATATTTTTCTCAGCTTTTTGGGGCGTCAGAATGATTTTAAACGATTATTCTTTTTAAAAACTTGCACTCAAAGGTATTTGAAAACTGATAAATGAGTGACTTATCTCATGTCATAATTGGAGGTGCTCCTGAGGGGTTCGATGCAGAGCTAATCCTTAACGAGGTTGAACGATGTGATGGTCCTGTTGTTCATATCGCGAGAGATGATAAACGCCTCGCTGCGTTGCAGGAAGCAATTAGGTTTTATGCACCGGATACGCCATTACTAATTTTCCCTAGTTGGGATTGTTTGCCTTATGATAGGATCTCTCCGCGGGTGGATATATCAGCTATGCGCATGGCCGCCCTAGCCACCTTAGTGCACAAGCCACCAAAACGCTTTGTACTTTTAACAACAGTTAGTGCTGCAACCCAAAAAGTTCCCAATAGATCAGTTCTGAAAACAGCGATTTTTTCTGCCACGGTAAGTAATCGCATTGATGAAGTGGCACTTAAATCTTTCTTAGGCCGTATGGGTTTTTCGCAGGTACCCACGGTGATGGAGCCAGGCGATTTCGCTGTAAGGGGAGGGATAATTGATATTTTCCCACCAGGCGAAAGTAACCCTGTTAGGTTAGACCTCTTCGGAGATGTTTTGGATGGTGTTCGTCGGTTCGACCCTGCCAGCCAGCGTACTATTCGTAAATTGACCGCGGTCCAAATTGTAGCAGCTTCTGAAGTAATCCTTGATCAAGCTTCAGTTGCCCGATTTCGTCAGCGCTATAGAATTGAGTTTGGTGCTGCCCGCTCGGATGACCCACTATACGAAGCGGTTAGCTCTGGTAGAAAATATCAGGGTATAGAGCACTGGTTACCGTTTTTTCATGATGGGCTTGAAACTTTATTTGATTATTTGCCTAATGCGAGTATCGCGCAGGACGACCAGGTAACGCCAGCACGCATAGCTCGATGGGAATTGATAGCTAGTCAATACGAAACGCGCAAAATAGCTATGGACGAGAAAAATCAAATTGACACGGTTTATAAACCCATTTCGCCAGAGCAGCTTTATGTCAGTGAAAATTTTTGGTGGGAAAAAACAGCTGGGCGTAGGTTATTACAGTTTCACCTCTTAGCGCAAGAAAATGGACCTAGTGTCGTTGATGCAGGCGGGAAGACGGGTAGAAATTTTTCACCTGAAAGAAAAATTGAAAAAGTAAATCTTTTTAAATCTCTGGTAAGCCATATTGATGCAAAATGTCATTCTGGCCCAGTAATTGTTGCAAGTTATTCTGAAGGCTCTCGAGATCGCCTTGCTAGACTTCTTGAAGACGAAGGTATGCTTGGTCTGAAGATGATATCTTCTGCACAAGAGCTTTCAGCCTCTGGTATTCACTTAGTAGTTTGGGGGTTAGAGCACGGCTTTGAAACGTCTAAACTAACAGTTATTTCTGAACAGGATATTTTAGGTGATCGTCTGATCAAGCAAGGGCGCAGAAAGCGTAAAGCTGAAAATTTTCTGACAGAGACACAAAGTCTTTCTCCTGGCGATCTGGTAGTTCATGTGGAGCATGGACTTGGGCGTTTCGAAGGGCTTGAGGTAATTGCAGCTGCTGGAGCGGCCCATGAATGTCTCATGCTAGTATACGCAGAGAACGTACGCCTTTATTTGCCAGTTGAAAATATAGAATTGCTTAACCGATATGGCCATGAAGAAGGGCTTCTCGATAGACTTGGCGGAGGTGCCTGGCAGGCCAAAAAAGCCCGCTTAAAGCAGCGCATAAAGGATATGGCCGATCGTCTTATCCGGGTTGCTGCAGAACGCGCTTTGCGGCGCGCACCTATTCTGGAACCACCACCTGATATGTGGGATGCTTTTGGAGCACGTTTTCCATACGAGGAAACGGACGATCAATCAAACGCTATAAATGATGTGATACACGATTTAACTTCTGGTATGCCGATGGATCGCTTAATCTGCGGCGATGTTGGTTTTGGAAAAACTGAAGTTGCAATGCGGGCGGCCTTTGCGGCTTCGATGTCAGGCGTTCAAGTAGCCGTAGTAGCTCCTACTACTTTATTGGTCCGTCAACATGCGAAAAACTTTGCTGAGCGTTTCAGAGGTTTTCCAGTTGAAGTGCGCCAACTCTCGCGTTTTGTCGGTGCAGAAGAGGCACAAAAGACACGTAACGAAATGGCAAGTGGGACAGTGGACATCGTTGTTGGCACCCATGCGCTTTTGGTAAAAGGTACGAAATTTCAAAATCTGGGTCTTCTGATAATAGACGAAGAACAACGCTTTGGTGTACAGCACAAAGAGCACTTAAAGCAACTTCGTTCAGACGTTCATGTTTTGACATTAACAGCCACCCCTATCCCGCGTACCTTACAGTTGTCGATGTCCGGTGTTCGTGATTTATCAATTATAGCGACCCCCCCAATAGATCGCTTGTCAATTCGCACTTATGTCAGTGATTTCGATAGTGTGACCATAAGGGAAGCATTGTTGCGTGAACACTACCGTGGTGGGCAGTCGTTTTTTGTCGTTCCTCGTATCATTGACCTACAAGAGATTGAAGATTTTTTACAAGAACAGCTTCCAGAATTGAATTACGTGATAGCTCATGGTCAGATGGCAGCTGGTGTTTTGGATGCTCGAATGAATGCATTTTATGACGGAAATTATGACGTTTTGCTAGCCACAACTATCGTTGAGTCAGGACTTGATATACCCACTGCTAACACTATGGTAATTTATAAGGCTGACAGGTTTGGTCTTGCCCAACTCTATCAAATCAGAGGTCGTGTGGGACGCTCCAAAACTCGCGCATTTGCCTATATTACAACAAGGCCTCAAAATAAACTGACGCAGACAGCAATAAAGCGACTTCGGGTTTTAGGTTCACTCGATGCACTTGGGGCTGGATTTACGCTGGCGTCACAAGACCTGGATATTAGGGGCGCGGGCAATTTATTGGGTGAAGAGCAATCCGGTCAGGTCCGCGAAGTGGGTTTTGAACTTTACCAATCCATGCTGGAAGAGGCAATAGCCAAAATACGGGCAGGAGAATTGGAAGGTCTTCCAGAGGTTGACGATAAATGGGCACCCCAGATCAATTTGGGTGTGCCAGTTTTGATACCTGATTATTACATTAAAGATTTGGAAGTAAGGCTCGGGCTTTATCGACGTCTCTCATCTCTAAATACAAAGGTGGAACTGGAAGGCTTTGCTGCCGAAATGATTGATCGCTTTGGTAAACTTCCGAAAGAGGTCAATACTCTGCTTTTGGTGGTGCGCGTCAAAGCTCTTTGCAAGCGGGCTGGGATTGTGAAACTGGATGGAGGACCAAAGGGTGCGACGATCCAGTTTCATAACGATAAGTTTGCCTCGCCCGAAGGGTTGGTTGAATTTATTAACCGTCAGAGAGGTTTAGCTAAAGTCAAGGACAATAAAATCGTGGTTCGAAGAGATTGGAAAAAAGATAGTGACAAAATCAAAGGTGCTTTTGCTATCGCGCGGGATTTGGCTGAAATAGCGCAGCAGAAATAACCAACTCTAAGTGGTCATTCGGACTGTCCCGTAAGCCTCATACTAATTTTTTAAAATGTTAGTTTAAAAAACTGATAGCTCAATGCACTTTTTGTTCCCAGCCGTTATCTAGTATTCTCAGTTAACCTTCGTTTAACGTATCCAGTAACATGGCCAATCATTATGTCCATGTGGGGGTCGTCAAAGAAATGTCCTGCACCGCTTAATTGAGTGTGTGTAATAGTAATGCCTCGTTGTTCATGTAGCTTCTCTACCAGAATTTCCGTATCTGTTGGCGGGGCTATACGGTCGTCTGTTCCATTAATTATTAGTCCTGATGAAGGACAAGGTGCTAGGAATGAAAAGTCATACATATTGGCAGGAGGTGAGGCAGAAATAAATCCAGTGATCTCAGGTCTGCGCATTAACAGTTGCATACCTATCCAAGCGCCAAAACTAAATCCAGCGACCCAACAGTGCTTTGAATTGTTATTCATTGATTGAAGATAGTCTAGCGCAGATGCTGCATCGCTTAATTCACCAATTCCCTGATCATATTCGCCCTGACTGCGGCCAACACCGCGGAAGTTAAAGCGCAAGACTGTAAACCCCATGTTATAGAATGCATAGTGTAGGTTATAGACTACTTTGTTGTTCATAGTGCCGCCAAATTGCGGATGAGGATGCAAAATAATGGCTATCGGTGCGTCTCGCTCTTTTTGAGGATGATAGCGACCTTCTAGGCGGCCATCGGGACCGGGAAAAATTACCTCGGGCATGTATTATTTAACTCCTTTAACAGGGTGCTAGATGTTCTTGACAGCATTACGGAAGCATTTTAGAACGATTCTAAATACCGAGCAGCCATGCGTTGTTGCCACCGAGATAAGGCTTGGTACGACGTAGGTCAATCTATTTGCGGAAACGACATATGAAACTTAGCACAAAGGGGCGATATGCGATGGTTGCGATAGCGGACTTAGCACTGCAACCTCCTGGACATCGAGCAACTCTTTCTGAAATCGCCAAACGGCAAGATATATCTATCTCATATCTTGAGCAGTTATTTGTAAAACTGCGCCGAAGTGGTCTCGTGACATCGGCACGTGGACCAACTGGCGGGGATGTACTAGGTAGGTCTCCACATGAAATAAGAATTATTGATGTGCTTTCCGCAGTAGAAGAGACTCTTGACGCCATGTACAAAGGTGTTGGCGCTTCCGGTGCTGTTTCGGGTAGTAAGGCTCAGTCTTTAACTAATCGGCTTTGGGAAAGTATTAGTGCAAATGTCTATGTTTTACTCCATCAAACGCGTTTATCTGATGTGATTGATAATGACCTTGTACCATGTCCGGCGCTGCCAAATTTATTATCATTTGTGGATGAATGATGCACCGTCTATATTTAGATCATAACGCAACTACGCCTATTCGCTATGCGGCTCGAGAAGCTATGGCTTCGGCTATGGACAAGGTTGGTAACCCATCTTCGATACATGCAGAAGGGCGGGCCGCTAAAGCTATCGTTGAGAAGGCGCGCGAAGATTTGGCAGTGGCGCTTGGTGCAGATGGGGCTGATGTGATTTTTACATCTGGATCCACAGAGGCTGCATTTTTGGCGCTGTCTGGGCGTGAAGTTCAATGTTCGCATGTAGAGCACGATGCTGTAGTCGCTTATTCCGAGCCATCTCTATTGGCTGATGACAATGGGCTGGTTAATGTTTTAGTGCCAGAAAAAACTGCATTGCAATTTGCTAACAGTGAAACGGGTGTCATCCAAGAGTTACCAGAAGGTCTGTGTTTCTGCGATATGACACAAGGTTTTGGAAAAATGCCTATTTCGTTCAATTGGTCGGGCGCTCTCATGGCTGCCGTTTCGGCACACAAGATCGGTGGCCCCAAAGGTGTCGGTGCTCTTGTCGTTAAGCGTGGTACCTACTTGCAAGCTAATATTAAAGGTGGTGGTCAAGAAATGGGTCGGCGATCTGGTACAGAAAATGTGATTGGGATTGCGGGTTTTGGTGCAGCAGCGCTGGTTGCTCAAAAAGAGCTCAGCGAAGGCCTGTGGGATCAGGTAGAGGAACTCCGAAATTATTTCGAAACTGCAATTGCCCAAATGGCTCCTGATACTACCTTAGCGGGTAGGAGCACAAATAGATTGCCAAATACCAGCTGTGTTGTATCTCCGGGTTGGAGGGGCGACACGCAGGTCATGCAAATGGATCTTGAAGGGATTGCGGTATCTGCGGGTGCTGCTTGTTCAAGTGGAAAAGTAAAAGGTAGCCGCGTTTTGACAGCTATGGGATTTACCCCAGAAGATTCACGGTGTGGTATTAGGGTCAGTTTGTCAACTGAGACAACAAAAGAAGAGATCGAACGATTGATTGATTGTTGGACAACTAAGAAACGGAAAATGTCTTCGAGGCGTTTGAGTGAATACGCAGGCTAAGGAAAAGCTAAATGACGAATTCTAAGGATGTTGAAGTAAAAGAGGGTGTTGATCAGGAAACTGTTGATAGGGTCCGTGAGGTCGGCGGGAATTATAAATATGGCTGGAACACCGATATCGAGATGGAATATGCTCCTAAAGGTTTGGGTCCGAGTATTGTGAAGCTCATCTCTCAAAAAAATGATGAACCTGAATGGATGCTACAATGGCGTATATCTGCCTTTGAGCGATGGGAGAAAATGGAAGAGCCCGAATGGGCGATGGTTTCTTATCCGAAGATCGATTTTCAGGACCAGTATTACTTCGCAAGACCTAAATCAATGTCGGAAAAGCCAAAGTCGCTGGATGAGGTGGATCCAAAACTTTTGGCTACTTATGAAAAACTTGGCATTCCCCTCAAAGAGCAAATGATTCTAGCCGGTGTGGAAGGGGCAGAAAATGAACCGGCGAAAGGACGTAAGGTGGCGGTAGATGCAGTGTTTGACAGTGTATCAGTCGGCACGACTTTTAAGGCTGAGCTCAAAAAGGCAGGTGTCATTTTCTGCTCTATTTCGGAAGCAATTAAAGACCACCCAGAGCTTGTGAAAAAATACATTGGTTCGGTCGTACCTGTTTCTGACAATTATTATGCAACGCTAAACAGTGCCGTTTTCTCGGATGGCTCTTTCGTTTATATTCCACCAGGGGTACGCTGTCCGATGGAGTTGAGTACTTATTTTCGCATTAATGCCGAAAATACAGGTCAGTTTGAGCGAACACTGATCATAGCAGACAAAGGATCTTACGTCAGCTATCTGGAAGGATGTACTGCGCCGCAGCGAGATACATCACAGCTGCATGCCGCCGTGGTAGAAATCGTACTCGAGGAAGATGCGGAAGTTAAATATTCTACAGTGCAAAACTGGTTTCCCGGTGATGAAAATGGAAAGGGCGGCATCTACAATTTCGTCACAAAACGCGCCGATTGCCGTGGTAATCGTTCGAAAGTAATGTGGACTCAGGTTGAGACTGGCTCTGCCGTTACATGGAAATACCCATCTTGTATTCTGCGTGGAGATGAGACGCAGGGAGAGTTTTACTCAATCGCCATTGCTAATAATTATCAGCAGGCAGACACAGGAACAAAGATGGTCCATCTTGGCAAAAGTACAAAGTCCCGCATTGTATCGAAAGGTATCTCTGCCGGACAAGCTCAGAATACTTACCGTGGTCTGGTTTCCATGCACCCTAAAGCGAAGATGAGCCGGAATTACACTCAATGCGATAGTCTTTTGATAGGGGACAAATGTGGTGCACATACCGTACCTTACATTGAAGTGAAAAATAACTCGTCTAGAGTTGAACACGAGGCTACAACCTCTAGGGTGGACGATGAACAGCTTTTTTATTGCCGACAGCGCGGTATGGACGAGGAAGAGGCTGTTGCGTTGGTTGTAAATGGATTCTGTAAAGATGTTCTGCAGGCTCTTCCAATGGAATTTGCAATGGAGGCACAACAACTTGTTGCGATTTCTTTAGAAGGTTCTGTGGGTTAATTTGTTTTGTTAAAAATGGAAAAAATGCATAATATTTACAATTTTTGATGTCGACAGTATCTCTCACTAGTACGATAATATCGACTGGAATAAAAATGATTGCTGCTGCCAACTGGAGCCAAGGGAAAGTTTATGTTAGAAATAACTAATCTATGTGTGTCTTTAAGTGATGAAGGTAAAAAAATCTTAAAAGGCGTCAACTTAAAGATTGAAGCAGGTAAGGTGCATGCCATCATGGGGCCAAACGGTTCCGGTAAATCTACATTATCATACGTTCTTTCTGGTAGAGAGGGGTATGAAGTTACGGATGGAACTGCTTTTCTTCAGGGCAAAGAAATTCTTGATATGGAGCCTGAGGAGCGCGCAGCTGCTGGACTTTTCCTTGCTTTCCAATACCCGGTGGAAATTCCAGGTGTTGGTAATATGACTTTTTTGCGTACTGCATTGAATGCTCAGAGAAAAGCGTGTGGTCAGCAGGAAATATCCGCAACAGATTTCTTGAAAAGTATTCGTGCTAAAGCAAAGGAGCTACAGATTGCTGGGGATATGCTCAAAAGGCCTGTTAATGTTGGTTTTTCCGGTGGTGAAAAGAAACGCAATGAAATTTTGCAGATGGCCATGCTAGAACCTAAAATGTGCATTTTGGATGAAACTGACAGCGGGTTGGATGTAGACGCAATGAAACTGGTCGCGGGTGGCGTTAACGCCCTAAGAAGTAAAGAAAGAGGCTTTCTTGTAATCACGCATTACCAACGGCTTCTCGATCACATCAAGCCAGATGTTGTTCATATTATGGCTGATGGCCGGATAGTAAAAACCGGTGGTCCGGAATTAGCTTTGGAGGTCGAAAACAATGGCTATGCCGATATTTTGGCGGAAGTGGCTTAATGATCAATTCGAAGTTAAAACAGGATACAATTAGCGAAAGACTAAATTCGCTGACACTGTACGAGAAGGGTTGGACTGCGTCTACGCGCCTAGATGCGAAAAGTCGTTTGCTGGATACCGGGCTGCCGACAAGGCGGGCTGAGTATTGGAAATATACTCGTCCTGATAAATTTTTAGGGCCGGTCGCACCCTTAGTCTCGGTTAATGAAGATAGAGAAGGTCCAATTTTTGACGAGCTAGATTGTATCAAGATTGTTTTTGTCGATGGTGTATTTTCTGACGATTTATCAGACAATTTGCACTTATCAGGTGGTAGCCTAGAGTTGATTTCAGCTACGAAGAATTTAGATAAACACTGGGCAGAAGATTTATATGGATCACTCGAGCTGGGTGGTCAAGATCCCGTAAAACGTCCGCTTGCTGTTCTGAATACGGCTTATGCAGAAGAGGGAATTTTGTTGAATGTCAAGCAAGGTATTTCTAAGCCGTTAAGTTTACATTATGTACATAGATCTGAATTATCTGACGTAATGTTGCGCCATGTAATAAAATTGGAAAAAGGGGCATCGGTGACCATTTTAGAAAGTGGTGCTGTTGGTGCACGCAGCAATGTAGTCTTTGAGGTTGAGATCGGCCCCGGTGCAACCCTTAACCATATCCGCGCTCAAGGGCGAGACCATGAACGCTGTACAGCCAATCATATTTTTTCCAAACTAGGGCAAGCTAGCCAGTTTAAATCATTTACACTTTCAATGAACGGAGTTTTGACCCGCAACGAAACAGTAATAGATATTAGTGGTGATGATGCAGTAGCCCATGTTGCAGGTGCGAGCTTAGGAGATGGGGCTTTCCATCATGATGATACGGTTTTCATAACTCATGACGCGGTGCGTGGTGAGAGTCGTCAGGTATTTAAAAAAGTATTGAAAAACGGTGCATCCGGTGTTTTTCAAGGTAAAATTCTGGTCAAGCCGGGCGCGCAGAAAACTGACGGTTATCAAATCAGCCAATCTCTTCTATTGGATGATGACAGCCAATTTCTTGCTAAACCTGAGTTAGAAATTTATGCCGATGATGTAGCATGTTCTCATGGTTCAACATCCGGTGCGGTAGACGAAGAGGCACGATTTTATTTGTGCTCGAGAGGCATACCTGCAGATGAGGCAACAAATATGCTCACTCTGGCCTTTGTTTCAGAAGCATTAGCCGAGATAGAGAGCGAAGAAATTACGGAAATAATCCAAGAACGCCTTGAAAGCTGGCTCAGCAGAGGAAGCTGAGACCATGTCGGTTATAAGAAATATCGTTGATAGCTATCGCGCTCCTAATGTAGTTTTTGAACGCTTTATGTCAGGCCAATTCGAGGAAAAATCAGCACTTGGCTTTCTGGCAGGAGGATGCCTTTTGGCGTTCATCTCAAGATGGCCACCGTCTGCGAGGGAATCCCATTTGTCTAATCAGGCACTGGATATGATACTAGGTGCGGCCCTTTTTGGATGGATTTTTATCGCCCCGCTTTTGTTTTATATTTTAGCAGGGCTTTTGACTGCCTTGTTGGGTTTGTGCGGTTGGCGCCAAGTTGGTTTGGCAGTGCGATTATCGTTATTTTGGTCATTTCTCGCTGCAGCACCACTTTTGATGCTTTTTGGATTAGCAGGAGGTTTTTGGGGCCAGGGCTTTTTTACAACGCTCATAGGCGCGATTTGGTTAAGCGTGTTTATCTGGTTTTTGTTTTGTGGATTTCGCGCCATACGGCGGATGGGCTCATGACTAACGCAGCTTTTCTAACAAATCTTTTCAAATTTAGCTTGTTCGACCCCAAAGAGGCGGCAAATGAAATTTTGGAAAGAGATTTTTCCTATGATATCATCTGGTCAATATTTATCGCCTCGATCTGCATAACAACCGCAATGCAGTTCACGGCCGAAACTTTTATTAAAGGGGATGGTCCCTCTTTGATTGATTTCAGCAGACCATCAATTTTTGCTGTCACGATTGCTGGTACTACGCTTTTCGTCTGCGGAACACTAAATTGGACAGGTCAACGGTTTGGTGGACGATCCGATTTCAAATCTATCTTTGCCTTGGTGACATGGCTGCAAGTGGTACAATTGGCGCTGCAGGCAATGATTTACGTGTGTTTAGCTTTGGCGCCGATATTAACCGCATTCGCGCAAATTACGATCCTTTTTTGGTCAATGTGGATTTTTGTTTCATTTTTAGATAAGGCCCATGGCTTTGAAAATATGTTTAAGACCGCGCTTGTTGCACTTTTGGGAGTCAGCCTTGCAGGCGTTCTTTTACTGTTTATTATCTCATTAGCGAGTATAGGAACTTAGTGATGATATTCGATGTTGCAGCAATTCGCTCTGATTTTCCAATCCTATCGCGTGAAGTGAACGATAGACCTCTTGTTTATCTTGACAATGGTGCATCTTCCCAAAAGCCCAAAGTGGTTATCGACGCAATTAAAAATGCTTACGCGCATGAATACGCCAATGTACATCGTGGTCTTCATTATCTCAGCAATACGGCTACGGAAAAATACGAAGCCGTGCGTAGTGTAGTCGCAGCATTTCTGAATGTGCCAGACGAAAATGATATAATCCTTAACTCGGGGACAACCGAAGGTATCAATATGGTAGCATACGGATGGGCAATGAATGTGATGGAACCAGGCGATGAAATCATACTCAGCGTCATGGAGCACCATGCCAATATCGTGCCTTGGCACTTTTTGCGCGAGCGTAATGGGATTGTACTTAAATGGGTTGATATCGATGAAAAAGGTGCCCTTCACCCAGATGAGGTCCTCGCGGCAATATCTCCCAAAACAAAGTTGATAGCTCTTACTCAAATGTCAAATGTTCTGGGAACTAAAGTCGATATCAAAGCGATTTGTGAGGGCGCGTCCTCCAAAGGGATCCCCGTACTAGTTGATGGGTCACAAGGGGCTGTGCATATGCCCGTCGATATTTCAGACATTGGGTGTGATTTTTACACAATCACAGGGCATAAGCTCTGTGGCCCTTCAGGATCTGGTGCAATTTATGTTAATAAAAAACGTGTGGGGGAGATGCGACCCTTTATAGGTGGTGGAGATATGATCCGCGAAGTCCATAAAGATCAAATTGTTTACAATGATACTCCGCATCTCTTTGAAGCGGGTACTCCCGGTATTGTAGAGACCATCGGCCTTGGAGTAGCACTCAATTACATAATGGATATAGGGATGGAGAAGGTCGAAACCCACGAAGCGGCATTAATTCAATATGCCTCAGCGAAGCTGAATGAGATGGAATGGCTTAATATTCAAGGCCAGGCAAATGACAAAGGTCCAATCTTTTCGTTTACTATTGATGGTTGTGGACATGCGCACGATATATCAACTATTCTTGATAAACAGGGCATCGCGGTCCGCGCGGGGCAGCATTGTGCTGGTCCATTAATGGATCACTTGGGAATTTTTGCCTCATGCCGCGCTTCATTTGCTTTTTATAATAGTTTTGAAGAAGTTGACGCTTTGGCAAGCGGGTTAAGGCTCGCCAAGGAACTCCTCGGATAAGGTGCAAAATTTCCATTGCGAGGTCAAAGTTCGGAAGCTATAGCTGGCGTAGAAGGCACCCGTAGCTCAGCTGGATAGAGCGCTGCCCTCCGAAGGCAGAGGTCACAGGTTCGAATCCTGTCGGGTGCGCCAGTATCATCAGAATCATGCTGTAGTGTGATAGATAACTCACTGATAACATTCTCATAAACCATATTTCCTTAGTATTGGGCTGGAGAGAGTGTTGACCAAATTACTGACCAAAAAAGTCCCTTATACGTTTAACCGAGCTGGGTATTACTACTTCTCAAGGCGTGT